>OGOU01000534.1_pt1 | contig 33751 bp, 31 predicted proteins | sample 1552721 | NCBI WGS metagenome assembly OGOU01 (sample SAMEA2580176, study PRJEB22360) | human gut metagenome | biome: human gut; feature: human-associated habitat; material: faeces | place: Denmark | collected 2008/2010
TGGGGATAATAGGGCTGATAGTAGTTTAAAAAGTTATTTTAATTCTATTCAGGGTACAAGTCAATATTGGTGGGGGGTAGATAATAAGAGACAGTTGGCAAACTTCTCGGATAGTGCTGGTTATCGAAATGCAATTCTGTCCAATGGAGCTGTTGTCTGTATTATGTACCTGCTTTTCTTTGTTCTTTATGCCTTAAATCGTATAAAGTCCATATGGTATATTCTTATATTTATAACCTTGCTACTTGCTACATTATATCAGCGTCCTGGGTTATTTTCTGTTAATTATATCTTTCTATTTTCTATGTATATAGTAATGCACGACAAACGTGAAAATATAAAATTAAATCCATGATGCATATTTGTTATCTCACAGGGCTTTATTCTCGAAAAGACCCATTGATCTTTGACCGTCAGGGGAAGGCATTGGCAATGGCTGGCTATAAAGTTACTATTGTTGTTTGTGACTTAGAACCGAATGAAACAATTGATGGTATTGAGTTTATTTCGTGTAACTATAAGCCATGCTCGCGTATAGAGAGGATGCTGAATACCAAGAAATTTCTTTATAGGAAAGCACTGATGATAAATGCAGATGTATACCAAATTTCTGATCCGGAGCTATTATCTCTTGGGGTTAAATTGAAACATAAGGGATATAAAGTTGTATTTAATCTTCGTGAGTTTTATCCTGGCATCATTCATGATAAAGCATATTTGCCTAAAATGGCTCGTAATGTAATTGCAGTGCTGATGGAGAAATATCTGAAGTCATCTCTAAAGAAATATAATGCTGTATTTACTGTAACTGATGATATTGACAATCGCCTTGAAAAGTGGGGAATAAAGAATCATTATGTTATTAAAAATTTCCCTGTTGTATCTTCCAGGTTTACTTTATCCAAGGAGGAATATTTATCCCGTAAAAATGTTCTTGGATATATTGGAACAGTCTATTGGATTAGTTGTCAAAAAGAAGTATTAAAAGCGTTAGCGGAATTGCCGGATATCAAATATTATGTTGCAGGTGTGATTGAAGAAGGATATGTTGATGTTCTTGAAACTTTTCCAAACTGGAAGAATGTGGATTTTGCAGGGCCGTTTAAGAAAGAAGAGATATCAACAGTTTTTTCAAAAATGACTATTAGTAATACTCTTCGGGATTTTAGTCGGACAGGCAGTCCGAATGGATCTTTTGGTGTGTTGAAAATATTTGAAAGTATGGAGGCGGGGTTACCGGTGTTGCTTTCGGATGTGAAATGCTATCGTGAAATTGTAGAAAAATATAATTGTGGAATTTGTGTTGATCCACATAATTCGCAGCAAATAAAGGAGGCTATTCAATATTTAGTTGAAAATAAGGAAATGGCTTATCAGATGGGGCAAAATGGTCGGCGAGCAGTTTTAGAAGAGTATAACTGGGAAAGTCAGGCTAAACTATACATTGAAGTATTAACAAATATATAAAGCGAGGAATATATGATACACCCACTGGCTGACTGTCAAAGTAAATTAATTGGTGACGGGACTACTATATGGCAATTTTGTGTCATCTTAAATGGTGCTGTTATTGGAAGTAACTGCAATTTATGTGCCCATGTTTTTGTAGAGAATGATGTTATTATAGGTAACAATGTTACTGTAAAATCAGGAGTACAATTGTGGGATGGTCTAAGAGTAAAAGATAATGTTTTTATCGGAGCAAATGTCTCTTTTATTAATGATTTGATTCCTCGTTCAAAAGTCTATCCAAGTGAATTTTTAATGACGACACTTGAGGAACATTGTTCGATCGGAGCCAATTCTACAATAATGGGAGGATTGATTATTGGTGAGTACGCTCTTGTCGGGGCAGGAAGTGTTGTTACAAAAAATGTTCCGGCACATGAGATTTGGTTTGGTAATCCTGCATGTAAAAAAGGGTATATCACTAAAGATGGTATTGCTCTGGACTTAAATATGTGTGATAAAAATGGAGTTAAACATAAAATATAAAACGGATATGATTAAATTTTTAGATTTACAGAAAGTTACTGCAAAATATGCAGAAGAGATTCATGAAGCAGTATTGAGAGTCGTTGATTCAGGGTGGTATTTACAAGGCAAAGAAAATGCAATGTTTGAAACACATTATTCTTCATATATTGGTACTAAATATACTATAGGATGTGCTAACGGCCTTGATGCATTGATTTGGATTTTCCGTGCTTATATTGAAATGGGGATAATGAAACCTGGAGATGAAGTTATCGTTCCTGCAAATACCTATATTGCTTCTATTTTAGCCATTACTGAGAACGGACTCATTCCTGTGTTGGTTGAACCCAATCTGGAAACATATCAAATTGATGATTCTAAGATTGAAAAAGCTATAACTTCTCGTACAAGAGCTATACTTATAGTACATCTCTATGGTCAGTGTGCGTATACTGAGAAAATAGGAGAATTATGTGAAAAATATAATCTTAAGCTTGTAGAAGATAATGCGCAGGCACATGGCTGCAAATTTAATGGGAGAATGACAGGCTCGATAGGCGATGCTGCAGGGCATAGCTTTTATCCGGGTAAAAACTTAGGTGCATTAGGGGATGCAGGAGCTGTGACAACGAATGATGATGAGTTGGCACATATAGTAAGGTCGGTTGCTAATTACGGATCTGCAAAGAAATATGTTTTCCAATATGTAGGGCGTAATAGTCGTCTTGACGAAATTCAGGCAGCTATTCTTGATGTTAAACTCCGTTATCTTGATAATGATATACAATTAAGAAAAGAAGTTGCAAAATATTATATAGAAAACATTGAGAATCCAGCGATTATTTTGCCAATTGTGAAAGATTGGAATGCACATGTATTTCATCTTTTTACAATTCGTTGTGCAGATCGTGATGGCTTGCAACAATATTTAGCAGAGAATGATATTCAAACTAATATCCATTATCCTATTCCTCCTCATAGGCAGGAATGTTATAAACAATGGAATAATTATTCGTATCCTGTAACGGAAAAAATTCATGCAGAAGTGGTTAGTATACCTATGAGTGCCGTATTGACGGATGAAGAGGTGAGAAAAGTGGTAGAGATTATTAACCAGTACTAAGTGGATAAGCAAAAAGATTCGTACCGGACTGCGATGAAAGGCATCACCATTTTTGGTGGTGTTCAGTTTGTTTTGGCTATCATCAATATTGTGAGAGCCAAATTTGTTGCGATTCTTATCGGTACAGAGGGAATGGGAATTGCGGCTTTGCTGAATTCATCTATCGGATTGATAAATCAAATCGCAAGCCTGGGTGTTAGCTATAGTTGCGTCAGAGATTTTGCGAGAGCTGAAGTTGACCGGGATGTTGTGAGGTTAGCAAAAATATTTGTAATTATCAATCGTTTATTATGGATTACAGGTAGCATTGGAGCAATTCTGACAATAATTTTTGCAAAGCAGCTTAGTTTATGGGCTTTTGAAGATGAAAATTATACCTGGAGTTTTGTTTGGTTATCCATTGCCGTTTTATTTACAATTGTAGCCCAAGGCATGAATGCCTTATTGCAAGGCATGAGGATGCTCAAGAGTTTGGCTAAATCCTCTGTAATCGGTGGAATTGTGGGGTTATTGGTTAATGTTCCTCTTTATTATTTTTATGGGATTGACGGTATTGTTCCGGCAATTATTATAGCAGCATTTACTACATTTATATTAGCATTTTATTATGTCCGCCGGATTGAAACTCAACCACAATCTGTTTCTCTAAAAGAAACGTTGGTACATAGTTGCCGGGTTGTTAAGTTAGGTGTTGCCTTAGTTTTTACAGGGTTAATATCGACTCTGGTAGCTTACCTGATGAATATTTTTTTACAGAGTACAGATGGGAAAACCGCAGTGGGGCTATATCAGTCGGGATTGGTATTGACGACACAATATGTGGGGTTGATTTTTACCGCAATGGCTACCGATTACTTTCCGCGTTTATCTATGGTTCAAGAGGATAATGCCCAGACAAATCTTTTAGTAAACCAACAGATCCAGATGGGCCAATTAATTATTACCCCTATTGCCATAGGGTTGATTATTTTCGCTCAATTGGCTGTTTACCTTTTATTATCATCCGATTTTTATCCAACGATACCTTTAATTCAATTGTCACTCGCCGGAATGTTGTTTAAAACGGCTTCGTGGGCAATAACTTATATTATTTTAGCCAAAGGGAATACCGGTTTATATCTAATCACAGAATTTACATATAACGCTCTGTGGTTGATTCTGAATATTATAGGTTATAAATTATGGGGACTTGCTGGGATAGGGGTAGCTTTTCTTATGTGTTTTTTCATTTGTGTGATCATATTGTTGATCATAACACACACTAAATATGGTTTCTTTTTTAATAAGAAGACCGTTCAATTGTTTTGGATACAACAGGTATTATTAATGATTGGTTTGTTTGTTGTTTTCGGTATTGAAAATGAATATATCCGATATTCAGCAGGAGTTGTTTTAGTCATAATTTCTATTCTATATTCATTTTGGCAACTTGATAAAATGTTGTCATTGTGGAATCTAATAAAAATAAAATTAGGTCGTCGGAAATGAATTTTATTTTTAAGTTAATAAAATATACTTTAAACGGACGTATTGGAGGAATCGTTTGGTGTAAAATAAAAGGATATTATTACACAAAACGTTACTGTGAAGGCAGGGGGCATATTATATTTCAAAAGCCGTATCTTAAATTACGTATAGAAAAACATCCGGGAGGTAAGATGATTCTGGATGGAAATTTGAGACTTGAAAGCCATGCCGGCGGTCATGGCTATATCACGTTTGTCATTAGTGCGGGTGCTGTTGTAAAGGTGAAGAATGATTTTGGATTAGGACAAAACTGTAAAGTGTTATTGTGTAACGATGCTTGTTTAACCTTAGGGGGCAGAGTGGAAGAGTCGGCAAGTGGCATTACATGTGATTCAATGATTATGTGTTATCGTAATATTACTATTGGTGAAGATTTGATTTGTGGTTGGAATGTATATATCACGGATTCTGATTGGCATTCAATAGTTAAAAATGAAAAATTAGTTGCGCATAATGAAGATGTAGTTGTGGGAAATCATGTTTGGATTGGTAGTAATGTGATTGTCGGTAAAGGTGCTCGGATCGGAGACCGTTGTATTGTGGGAGCTTATACAAAAATATCACAGAAAACAATAGAGGCTGATTCAACAGTAGTGGGTATTCCTCCAAAAGTTGTTTCAAACACGACCAAGTGGAAAAGAGATATATGAAAATAAAACATTCCATACTAGTAATTACATATAATCAGGCAGACTTAATTCCGTATTGCCTTGATTCTTTGCTAAATCAAGATGTAAAGCCTTATGAAGTGGTTATTTGTGATGATTGTTCTACCGATAACACTTATGAGGTCTTACAAAAATATAAAGAATCTTATTCCGATCTTATCAAAGTGTATCGTAACGAACCTAATTTGGGTGTTTTTAATAATATCAATAAGATTAAAAAATTGGCAACCGGCGATTTTATCAACTTTGTTTCAGGAGATGATATGTTGCCGGCAGGTGTTTTAAAAAAATATTCTGAATTTATTGAAGAGAAAAAACTTGATTGCACGGTACCATTTGTAATTTATAGCGATTGTTTGATATTGAATCCCGATGGTACTACCCACCGAATAAGCAATCAGAAGGTAATGGAAAAGTATGATGTTTTTGAAAGCACTGCTTTAAATTGTCTGTGGGGATGGGATACGGGAATCAGCCGGGGTTTGTTGGATTGTATGTTACCCATGGAAACCGGGATTGGTTATCAGGCAGATCTGCTATGGCATTTTGATAAAGCGGTAAAAGCTAAATGGCATTTTTATATTCCAATGGATGGATATATATATAGGGCGAATGTGGGAGTAACGGCAAAAACAAAACTTCAGGAGCATTATGAAAGTAAGAAGAAAGTTGTAGCGAAAATATATGAACGTTATAGTAGCCGTATCTCTCCTAAAATACGTTCTTATTTCGATTTTGATGAAGCATTGAATGCGTATGCTTTAAATCCAGGAATATCAAAATATTGTCGTTTAGTGAGATGCTATTTTAAGGCGTGTCCTCTTCGTCCCAATAATATATATAAAGGCAAAATAGGGGTTATTGTGCCATATTGGATGAAGAAACTGGTAAGGAGAATACTCTGAAAACGATTTGATGAGAATTGCATTTGTGACCCCTAAGATGGTAATAGGGGGAGCTGAAAGTTATATTATTGTAAAATCCCGTTACCTTATAAAACGAGGATATACCGTTATTGTTATTTCGACAGGAGGGGGGAATGTCGCTAATTTACCCGACGGAGTTAAGCATTTTACACTGAATAATATCGATAAGGCTCCCTATGAATTATCTGGTCATAAAAGAAAGGAACTGATAAGGAATTTAGAGGAAATATTATTAGTTCATCGGATAGACCTGGTTGAAGCTCACAATACTTATCCTATTTATTACGGAGCTTTGGTTTCGTGTAAAATGGGAATCGCCTGTTTATATAATCTTCTGAATGAATTATCACATAGAAAACAGTTAATCACTAATATTTTAGTTAAAGAATTTTCACAGGCTGGTTGTTATTTTACTTTGACGGAACAGATGAATCGTTTCGTTGTGTCGGAAGTGGGGTATGAATTAAAGCCGGTTGTATTGCCGATTCCTGTAGAGGGGATTGAAGTTTCTAACGGTGATTGTGGAGATAAGAATTATATTTTAACGGTCTGTCGTTTCGCTTCCGATAAATTATATGTTTTATCACTAATTGAAGGATTTGCTGAAGCTGTAATGTCTGGGGGGATGCCGCAGGGTATTGTATTGAAAATCGTAGGAGACGGCGAGTTGCGTGAGGATATTGAAAGAAGAGTAACAGAAGCAAATGTTAAAATAGGACATAAAGCAGTTGATTTGTTGGGATTTAAGTGTGGAGATGAGTTGGAGCAATTGTTTTGTGCTTGTACATTATATGTTGGAATGGGAACTACAATGCTTAAGGCTGCTCAATTGGGAAAAGCTGTTATGTGTGTCGGCCTCGAACCTCCTTTATCGTATTATGCCTGGGGATTCTGGGGAGAAAATCCTGAACGGGATGTTCATAATTTGGCAGAACAGACCAATGATATAGCGAATGGGATTGTTTTTGCTAAAGCTTTACAGGTTGTAACAGATAAAGATCGGTTAAAAATTTTAGGAGACAAGGCTAAGGCCTTATTTAATTCTTATTATGAATTAAATCATATTATGTGGCAATGGGAAAAACATTATGAGCGGATAAGTAAGGAGAGATATATTTTACCGGCGAGAATAAAAAGAAGATTGGAATTCCGTGCATTTGTTTTACATTCTGTCTGGTCTATATTCCAATTTATAAAACGATTAAGATGAAAAAAAAGATATTATTGGTTTTTGGTACGCGCCCGGAAGCCATAAAAATGGCTCCCTTAGTACATGCTTTCCAGAATGATGAAGTTTTTTTTGAAACGCGAGTTTGTGTTACGGCTCAACATCGTCAAATGTTGGATCAGGTCTTAGATTTTTTTGGAATTATTCCGGATTACGATTTGAATTTGATGAAACCCAATCAAACATTAAATGGGGTTTGGGCAGATATATTGACAGGGATGAAAGTCGTAGTAGATGAATGGCGACCGGATTGGGTGTTGGTTCACGGTGATACGGCGACTTCAACAGCAGCTGCTTTAACTGCCTTTTTTGCCGGCTGTAAAGTGGGACATGTAGAAGCAGGATTGAGAACTTATAATAAATGGTCTCCATTCCCTGAAGAAATGAATCGGCAACTTACAGGGCGGTTGGCAGATATGCATTTTGCTCCGACAGAGCGTGCACGGCAGAATTTACTTCAGGAAGGTGTTGAAACAAGTAATATTGTTGTAACCGGGAATACAGTGATCGATGCTTTATATCAGAGTGTCAATATTGTGAATCGGGATGAATACACAAATGAAGAAATCGAAAACCTAAAATCAATATTGGATTTTCATAAAGATTTTGTGTTGGTGACTGGACATCGACGTGAAAATTTCGGTCAGGGATTTGTTGATATTTGTCATGCATTAAAAGAAATTGCCCAACGGAGAACCGATATACAGATCATTTATCCCGTACATTTGAATCCTAATGTACAACAGCCTGTAAATGAGATTTTAACGGGTGTGCCCAATATTTATCTTATTCCACCATTAAACTATCCGTCTTTTGTTTGGGCGATGGATAAGGCCCGCATAATCATTACAGATAGTGGGGGGGTACAGGAGGAGGCTCCGTCTTTGGGGAAGCCGGTATTGGTTATGCGTGATACGACAGAGCGCCCGGAGGCTGTGGAAGCTGGTACTGTTATTTTGGTCGGTACAGATCGAAAGAAAATTGTAAATGAAACAATGAGTTTATTAGATGATCCTTCACGATATGCAGCTATGAGTCATATTGAGAATCCATATGGAGATGGACATGCTTGTAAAAGAATTGTAGAAACATTGAAAAATGAATAAGATACTTTTTATTGCTCCATATCCGACTCTTGAAAATATTAAAGATGGCATGATGCAGCGTATTAAAGCCATTGATATGGAATTTGAGAGTGTTAAACGAGTTTATTTAGAGATCAGAGTAAAGAAAATCATTCTCTTTCCGCATATCAAACGTACGGGCAATGTTAAAGTCATCGAGATAAATCTTTTGTTACACTGGATGCTCGCTGTATTTTATTTGTTGCGGTATCGTAATCTTTATATTCACTCAGTAGCTAACTGTCATCGGATTGCATGGTTTAAATTTTTTTCCCGTAAGAATATTATTTTAGATGTGCATGGTTCGGTTCCGGAAGAAATGGATTTTAATGGCCGGACGAAATTGGCTCGAAAACTTGAACGGATAGAACAACGTTTTTTTAGATTTTCATCAATTATCGTTTATGTCAGCGAGCAGATGAAAAAGTATTATGAGAAAAAATATCCGTTTGTTTTGTCTAAAACAGTTGTTGTTAAACCGATTTATTCCACGAATGTGTTGAAAAAAAATTCGTCATGTGATGGAGATACTCTACGTGAAGAATTGGGAATAAAACCACAGACGACAGTCTTTATTTATGCGGGAAATTTGCAAAAATGGCAAAATTTCGACCTTATGCTCGAAGCTATAAAACGAATTGACCGGGTTTCCTATCATTATATAATTCTTACCGGTGAACTTAAAACAGCACAAGAGAAAGTAAGCAATGCAAATATACCTCAAGAACGGGTGACGATTCGTTGTGTTTCTCCAACAGAATTAAACAGGTATTATAGTATATCACATTATGGTTTTATTTTACGCGATGCCCATATATTGAATCAGGTTGCTGCTCCGACAAAAATGGTTGAATATCTTTATTTCGGACTTATTCCGATAGTCAAGTTTGAACATATCGGCGATGCAGCTTTGTTGGGTTATGAGTATTTTTCAGTGGATTCTCTTACGGAGAATTTTAAGCCAACTAAATCCCTGAAAAACGAACAGATCGCAGCAACCTTGTTAAAGGAAAGTTCTGATAATAATATTTTTAATATTGCTCAAAATATATTCTGTTGATTAGATGAAAGATAACGTGGCTGCGATAGTTGTATGGTATAATCCGGAAGCGGACTATGCCAGAATGAATATTGAGTCATATATAAGTTCTGTGGGAGCTGTCTGTGTTGTGGATAATTCTGACAGACCGCTCTCTTCCGATTTGGAGACTTATGTGGCGGATAATCCTAAATTAATATATGTTTCCCTGGGATCTAATTTAGGTATTGCCTATGCCCTTAATGTTGGGGTTCGCAAGATTGAAGAAATGGGTTTTTCCTGGTTTTTGACAATGGATCAGGATTCTCAGGCAACACCTTATATGGTTGAGCAACTTTATAATTTTGCAATAAGTGAAGAAATACCCAATATTGGTATTGTAGCGGCTCGGCCTAACACTCCGACACGGGCAATAAAAACAATAAAAGGCTATTCGCTTATGGATGTCGTTATTACATCCGGCAATTTGGTCAGTATTCAGGCTTATAAAATTGTTGGCGGTTTTGTTGATAAATTATTTATTGATTATGTCGATTTTGTATTTTGTTTAGCTGTCCGTGAAGCTGGATTTGCTGTGGTACAGGTCAATAATGCAATTTTGTTACATAGTTTAGGGCATCTGACTCCTAAATCGTTTTTGGGAATAAGGATGTTTCCCACACATCACAGTCCTTTACGGCATTATTATATAGCTCGGAATAGATTGTATCTAAGACAAAGATTTAAAAAAGCATTCCCGGATTATATCCGGATAGAATGGAAAAATAACCGAAATATGTGGATAAAAACTTTTCTGTACGAGAAAAGTAAGTGGGCTTCATGGAAAATGGCCTTACAGGGACGTAGGGACTTTCGCCGTGGAATTTTTGGGAAATATCAATCTTAAGCTCTTTCATTCTGCAAAACATATATTTCATAATATTTATTTTACTTGTTTTACTTTCGGGTATGGACTTCAATAACCATGACCGAAAGTTAAAACGTATTGTATATATTCTTGTCGGGGGAATCCTTATTTTTTATGCAGGTTTTCGTAATGGTGATTATGTGTTTGACTACAAAATGTATCAGTGGTTGTACGATGAAGAAATTTATGTCGTGGAACCAACATTTACAGCTATTAGTCTAATTACACGTTATCTTTTAGGGGGTAATATAGTATGGCTTTTTCTGATATACGCCGTAATAGGAGTTGGGATAAAATTCATTGCGATAAAGCGTTTGTCTCCCCTGATTTTTTTATCGGTTTTGATATATGTTTCGGATTTTTTCCCGTTACAGGAGATGGCGCAAATGAGAGCAGGAGTGGCAACAGGAATCATGTTGCTTGCTATTGACCCACTATATGAACGTAAAGGCAAGAAATTTGCTTTATTGACGTTTATTGCATTCCTTTTTCATATTTCATCCATTGTGATGATTCCTCTTTGGTTTCTTAACCCTTATAAAATAAATAAAAAATTTTGGGTGACGATCATTTTGGTGGGATACATTATAGCATTTTTAAAAATTGATGTAATCTCATTACTTTCATATGTTCCCTTGGGGGTAATAAGGGAAAAATATGAGATTTACCGGGCTCAACAAGAAGAAGGTGGTTATGTGGCAAATATATTCAGTCTCTTATTTTTAATAAAGTTGTTGCTGACCTTTTTATTGTTATGGAAGAGCGAGATTTTAGTAGAAAAAACTAAGTATGGCTACTTATTGCTTAAAATCATGTTTGTAGCATTAGCCTCTTTATTGTTACTCTCACAGAATCTTGCGGCCGGGCTTAGAGTTTCGGAATTCTATGGGATTGTGTCTATTGTTTTGTTTCCTATGTTATACTACATTATTCGTCCTCGGTGGTTTGCCTGGATTATTATTATAACTGCTGCAATAGGGTTCATCATGGTTAGAATTTTTAGCATGCAACTTATTTCTTCGATGCCTCTATGATAACTGTATGTATGGCCACCTTTAATGGTGAGAAATATCTGAGAGAACAAATTGATTCCATTTTGGCCCAAATTGGGCAAAACGACGAATTAGTGGTTTCAGATGATGGTTCGACTGATAAAACATTGGATATTCTGGGAAATTATCAGGATTCAAGAATTAAAATATATCATCACGGCAAAACACAACAGAAATTTTCATTCGGTTATACGACGGCAAATTTTGGAAATGCATTGTCTTATGCGAAAGGTGATTATATATTTTTAGCAGATCAGGATGATGTTTGGCTTGCAGGACGGGTTGAGAAGATGATAGAGAAGTTACAAAGTGCTGATGTTGTTATTTCTGATTGTGAAATTGTTGATGAGAATTTAAGGATATTGATTCCATCCAAGTTTAAAGCAGAAGGGATATATACAGGAGCAATCAGAAATATTATAAAATGTACTTATCTCGGCTGTACGATGGCTTTCAGGCATTCTGTTTTAGATTATGTTTTGCCATTCCCGAAAAATGTTCCTCATGATCTCTGGATCGGTATGCTGATAAAATTTGGTGGTAAAATAGAAGTTCTCGATGAAGTCACCATTATGTACCGTCGGCATATGAATAATGTTTCTGCGACCTCTGGTGTCGTCGTGGAAACAGGTGCGTCATTACCTAAAAATACGAATACATTGAGATTTAGATTGTCTTATCGATTAATCCTTTTAAAAGAATATCTAAAGTTTGTGTGTAAAAAAATTCTGAGTTCTGTAAAATGAAAAAAATACTTCATATACCTAATTACTACCCTCCTCATACTGGGGGTATTGAAGATGTTTGTTTTAATATTGTGCGTTTACTTCAAAAATCTTCAGATTATGAACAGTATGTCATTTGCTTTAACGATGTAAAGGAGAGTGAAAAGGAGGTTTACGATGGTGTTGAAGTCGTAAGGGCTGGAGTTTGGAAAAAAATTGCGAGTCAATCGATATCATTTGTTTATAAACGGGAATTGAAAAGAATATTAAAACAATATCGTCCTGATATAGTTCATTTTCATGCTCCTAATCCATTTGTTACCTGGCTTTTACTTTCACTTTTACCTAAAGACGTTAAGCTTATTGTACATTGGCATTCGGATATTGTCGCTCAGGTTTTTGCTTATCGTTTTGTGAAGCCGCTTGAAACTCGTTTATTAAAAAGAGCGGATACAATTATCGCTACCAGTCCTAATTATGTAGATTTTTCAAAACCATTGCAAAGGTTTAAAGATAAGATCACTGTGATTCAGAATATTATTGATACATCAAAATTTATAATTTCTGAGCAAAAACTGAAAAAAATAGAAGAGATAAAATTGCATTATCAAAATCTGCCTATCATATTGTTTGTGGGAAGGCATGTCTTATATAAAGGATTGACCTGCTTAATTGAAGCATCTAAAAAAATATCGAATAAATGTGCCGTAGTTATTGGCGGTGAAGGTCCTTTAACCGGGGAATTGAAAAAAGCTGCAAAAGATTTAAAACATGTAAATTTTATTGGGCGGATACCTGACGAAGATTTAGTCGCATACTATTATGCCGCTCAAATTTTTGCTTTCCCTTCGATTACTAAAAATGAAGCTTTTGGGGTAGCCTTAGCCGAGGCTATGTATTGTCAGACTCCCGCTGTTACTTTTACGATAGACGGTTCCGGAGTAAATTGGGTGAATTTGAATGGCACAACTGGAATCGAAGTCGCTAATTCTGATATTACCGGTTTAAGTATGGCAATAGATTCATTACTTGCAAATAAGGAAATGCAAGAACAGATGGCTATTAATGCTAAAAGAAGGGTCGAAGAATTATTTGTTCCTGAAAAAATAGAAGAAAAAATAAAACGATTATACGAATGAAAGTAGCTTTAATTGGTGGTTCTGGTTTTGTCGGTACACGCCTGATCGACTTATTACAACAAGATAGTAATGAGATTTTAAATATAGATAAGAACCAGAGTCATTTTTTTTCGAAAATTACAACGATAGGAGATGTTAGAGATAGGGAACAGTTGACCAAATTGTTAAAAGATACCGATGTCGTTGTTTTGTTGGCTGCAGAGCATCGGGACGATGTAACCCCGATAACAAAGTATTATGATGTGAATGTTGCAGGGATGCAGAATACTCTTGCAGCGATGAAAGCGAATCATATAAAGCGAATTATATTTACTTCCTCCGTTGCAGTATATGGATTGAATAAAGAAAATCCCAATGAAGAGTATCCGAAAGATCCGTTTAATCATTACGGAAAGAGCAAATGGATGGCCGAGATGGAACTTGAAAAATGGTATAAGGAACATCCTGATTGGAATATAAATATATTACGTCCGACAGTAATTTTTGGAGAACGGAACCGTGGCAATGTTTACAATTTGTTAAAACAGATTTCTACAGGAAAATTTGCGATGGTTGGTAAGGGTGAGAACAGGAAATCCATGGCTTATGTTGGAAATATCGTAGCTTTTATTAAGTTTTTGATAGATCAAAAGACGATAGGCTATAATGTATATAATTATATTGATAAACCTGATTTTACAATGAATGAGTTGGTTGATCATGTTAGTAAAGTATTGAAAAAACATATTCCGGCAACTCATTTCCCGTATTGGTTAGGGATAGCCGGTGGGTATTGTTTTGATGTATTGGCTTGGATGATAAGAAAAAAAATGACTGTAAGTTCTGTGAGAGTAAAGAAATTTTGTGCAACGACCCAGTTTGATGCTTCTAAGGTGAATAGTTCCGGTTTTAAAGCTCCATACACTTTGGGGGAGGGACTTGCCAAAACTTTGGAATTTGAATTTGTTCGTCCTCGACAAGATGATATTATTTTTAAAAGTGAATGATTTTAAAAGGTAGTTATGAAAGGAATTGTTCTTGCCGGAGGTTCTGGTACTCGTTTGTATCCTATCACAAAGGGAGTTTCTAAACAGTTACTTCCGATTTTTGATAAGCCGATGATTTATTATCCGGTTTCAGTGTTGATGCTGGCGGGTATCCGGGAAATATTGATTATTTCAACACCTCAGGATTTACCCGGATTTCAGCGATTGCTGGGGGACGGGTCGGATTTCGGAGTGAAATTTGAATATGCGGAGCAACCGAGCCCGGATGGATTGGCGCAGGCTTTTATTATCGGGGAACAATTTATCGGTAATGATTCGGTTTGCTTGGTATTAGGGGATAATATTTTCTATGGGCAGAGTTTTACCCAGATGTTGCGGGAGGCAGTGCAGACAGCAGAACAAGAGGGCAAAGCTACTGTTTTCGGCTATTGGGTGAGCGATCCGGAACGGTATGGAGTAGCAGAGTTCGATGGAGAAGGGAATGTTCTGAGTATCGAGGAGAAGCCTGCGCAGCCTAAATCCAATTATGCTGTGGTGGGGCTTTATTTTTATCCGAATAAAGTGGTCGAGGTGGCTAAGAATATTAAGCCTTCAGCCCGTGGAGAATTGGAAATAACTACGGTAAATCAACAATTTTTGCAGGATCAGGAATTGAAAGTACAGTTGTTGGGACGAGGATTTGCCTGGTTGGATACGGGGACACACGATTCATTAAGTGAAGCATCGACTTTTGTCGAAGTAATTGAGAAAAGACAAGGATTGAAAATTGCTTGTTTAGAAGGAATTGCTTTGCGGCAGGGGTGGATCACTGCTGTCCAGATGAAGAAGTTGGCACAGCCTATGATCAAAAATCAATATGGTCAATATTTGTTGAAAGTAATTCAGGAACTGGAGGGAAAATAATGGAAGTGATTCAAACCGATATAGAAGGGGTCGTTATATTACAGCCTCGAATTTTTGGAGATGAACGTGGCTATTTTTTTGAGTCATTTTCGCAACGGGATTTTGAGAAGCAGGTCTGTAAAACAGTTTTTGTGCAGGATAATGAATCGAAGTCGTGTTACGGCGTGTTGAGAGGCTTACATTTTCAAAAAATGCCTTATGCACAATCTAAGCTGGTACGAGTGGTAAAGGGCAAAGTCTTGGATGTGGCTGTGGATATACGAAAAGGATCGCCGACATTTGGAAAACATGTTGCGGTAGAATTAAGCGAAGAGAATAAACGGCAATTTTTTATACCGCGTGGTTTTGCGCATGGTTTTGTTGTATTGAGCGAGGAAGCTATATTTCAATATAAATGTGATAATCTTTATGCGCCGGAAAGTGAGGGGGCTTTGGCCTGGGATGATCCTGATCTGGGAATAGATTGGCAGATACCTGTGGAAAAGATTATACTTTCTGAAAAAGATAAGCGTCATTCTTGTTTGAAGGATGCCCAATGGTTGTTTTCTTATAATGAAAATCTTTATGAATAATATATTGGTAACAGGGGCAAACGGGCAGTTAGGGAATGAGATGAGGCGTTTGGCTGAAAAAACGACCTCGAATCGCTATATATTCACCGATATTGCCGAGTTGGACATTACAAATTTGCAGGCAGTGCGGCATTGTATGACTGAAAATCAGGTGACGATAGTTGTGAATTGTGCTGCCTATACAAATGTCGATAAAGCGGAAGATGATTTTGAAACGGCCGATCTGATTAATCGTAAGGCTGTGGAGAATTTAGCGATTGCCTGTAAAGAGACGGAAGCCGTATTGATCCATGTATCCACGGATTATGTGTTCCAGGGAGATCGTAATTTGCCTTGTCGAGAGGATGAGCCGACAAATCCTCTGGGGGTGTATGGAAGGACAAAATTAGCCGGCGAGCAGGCTATAGAGCAAATCGGTGGGAAGTATTTGATTTTTAGAACAGCCTGGTTGTATTCTTCTTTCGGTAACAACTTTGTGAAAACCATGAGACGTTTAACATCCGAACGAGAGCAACTATCTGTCGTCTTCGATCAGGTGGGTACTCCTACTTATGCAGGCGATCTGGCGATGTTGATCTGGCATATTATTGAAGAAGAAAAATATAATCGGCATCGGGGTATTTATCATTTTTCAAATGAAGGGGTATGTTCCTGGTATGATTTTGCAAAAGAGATCGCTTCGTTGTCTGGAAAGGAGTGTGATATTCGTCCCTGCCATTCGGATGAATTTCCGAGCAAGGTGAAACGTCCTGCTTTTTCTGTACTGGATAAGACGAAGGTGAAAAAAGATTTTGGTTATGTGGTTCCTTATTGGAAGGATTCTCTTATAAAATGTATCAATGAATTAAATTAAGATATATGGAATTTAAAAGAAATATTTTAATCACAGGCGGAGCCGGATTTATCGGCTCGCACGTAGTAAGATTGTTTGTCGAAAAATATCCGGAGTATCGTATCGTTAATCTGGATAAACTGACTTATGCCGGAAATCTTGCTAATCTGACAGATATCGAAAATAAGCCCAATTATACGTTTGTGAAGGCTGATATTTGTGATTTCGAAAAGATCATGGAGATCTTCAAGCAGTACCGGATCGACGGGGTAATCCATTTGGCTGCGGAAAGTCATGTGGATCGTTCAATCAAAGATCCTTTCACGTTTGCAAATACGAATGTAATGGGTACTCTTTCTTTGTTGCAAGCTGCAAAAGTTTGTTGGGAGGGGGATTATGAAGGTAAACGTTTTTATCATATTTCAACGGATGAAGTGTATGGGGCTTTGCAGTTTGACGGGACTTTTTTTACCGAGACGACTAAATACGATCCTCATTCCCCCTATTCGGCTTCCAAAGCGTCGTCCGACCATTTTGTCCGGGCATTTCACGATACTTACGGCCTACCTACTGTGATCACGAATTGCAGTAATAACTACGGCCCTTATCAGTTCCCGGAAAAGTTGATCCCTTTGTTTATCAATAACATCCGGCACGGCAAACCTCTGCCTGTGTATGGAAAAGGCGAGAATGTGAGAGACTGGTTGTATGTGGTCGATCATGCGCGGGCTATCGATCTGATTTTCCATAAAGGGAAGATAGCAGATACCTATAATATCGGAGGTTTTAACGAGTGGAAAAATATCGATTTGATTCGTGTCATTATAAAAACGGTAGATCGTTTGTTGGGTAATCCGGCCGGGACTTCCGAGAAACTGATTACTTATGTTACAGACCGGGCCGGACATGACCTCCGGTATGCGATCGATTCTACTAAATTAAAGAATGAATTGGGATGGGAGCCGAGCCTTCAGTTTGAAGAAGGTATCGAGAAAACTGTTGCGTGGTATTTGGATAATCAGGAATGGTTGGATCAGGTAACCAGTGGAGAATATCAAAAATATTACGAAAAGATGTATGATAAACGTTGAGTTGAATTAACGTTCAACCTTTTTTGAATAAAAGTTCTATTGTCTTCGGAGGATAGAACTTTTTATTTTTAAAATAGAGGTGTATTTGCAGAATTGTTTGTTTGTTTTTGGTTTAATTTGTTTGATTTTAAACTCTTCAAACGTTTCCCGACAATATTTTCGGGAATCTTTAACAAACACTTTACTTTTAAAATATTAATTCATAATATTGTAGTCGATTTGTAATGATACTCTGATATGATGTCGATAATGAAGTTAATGGATGATAATTTTAAACGTAGAATTACGTCGCGGGCTTCTGTTGGCATATGGTAGGTGATAATATAAAGATAGAAGCTCGCTGAAAAGCGGGCTTTTATTTTGTGTCGTCAAGGGAAAACAAGAGGAGTTTACAATTTATAATCAAGCAGATAATATAAAACAATAATATGGATGAAGTTTCGAGGAATGGGGCGTTTATAGGTGTGGATGCCTTTATTTTTGAAACTTTCGACAAACTGACAACACATGAAAATCAAAGGAGAACCGAGGGCATTTTTAAGTAATGAAGCCCGCCAACTTTTAAATTTGTATGAGTCGTTGGGCGAGAGGGCAGAGATTTTTCTGCCTCGTCATATTTACGACAACCTGACAAGTTTCGTAAAGCTCTGTTTTGAGGAGCCGGATGATCCTACGGCACAGCAATCGGAGATTAACCGTTATTTGCTGAAGTTCCGCGAGGATATTCCGGGATATACCGATGTTTCGTTGATGCTTTGCCCGCACAATAATTCTAAAGCTTTTGAATTGAGCGGACGGAGAGGGGCGTTTACCAAGAAGATCAATGAATTTTTGGATACAGAGGCGGTAAGTCCTGATTCTAAGGCTCTCCTGAAAAATATAAAAGATACGCACGATTTTTCTGTGGGTACGCCTCCGGTAAGGAGTAGCCATATCGAATTTATTTCCCAGGTGCAGTTGGGGGGACAGATTCGTGATTTGCGTAAGTACCGGGATGTAGTAGGCGTGACCGGTGACCTGAACGAGGCTCATTGGAATTATCTGATGGATACGTTGGAGCAGATGATTAGCCAGAGCACCCATTATACCACCGGGGCAGAAAAGGCCGATTTCCTGAACCGGATGCGTTGGGCGGTGAATTTCAAAGGGCTGAACGGAATGATTACGACGGTGGTTTCCGGAAATGCCGATAAAGCCGTGAGCCTGATCCGGGGGGATGTTTTCAGCAAGAATAGTGTTCAGGTGCTTGAAAATCCGTCGGCCGAGGAATTGTATGAGCAGATGGAGGTGGATACCACTTCGGTGTTTGTGGTGAAAGCAAGGCATATGCGGGTAAATCCGTTCTCCGGGGAAAAATGGTTTCCCTTGCTGACCCGTTTGGTGATTGTGGACGATTCCCGCGAGTCGCGCAGTTCCAATACCTCTTTGGTCTTTTGCTTCCACAACGGGATTATCAATACCCTGAATAAAGTACACACCAAAAAATTAGGTTCTCCGGCCAATACCCAGCTGAATTTACGTTTGATTTTGGAGAATGTAAATCCTTCTTATTTGGCGGAGTTCCGTGAAAAGATAGAGATTCAGATCAAAGAATATGAACGGGAAATCAACGGTATTCTTTCGGAGCAGATCGGAACGATCGACGATCCGTTGAAACGCCTGAATGTGTTTAAACTGGATATGTTTTCCCGGAAGATCGTTCAGGATAAATATTCGCTTGAAAAGCTGAGGGATTTTATCTATTTCCTGGAAAATTGCCATAAAGAGGAAAAACGCCAGATTCAGACGAAAGAACTTATCGAGGAATTCGAGCAGCGTATTCGTCAATATTTCTATTCCAACAGCCCGCAGATCGAAGTGCTGAGCGTGCTGGAGGGAGGCGGACGTAACCAAATCCGTACATACGGGCAATATTTGCTGCAAAAGCCGCTTCATCGTCTGGATGAAAAGGTGTATAAGGCTTGTGAGCTGATCCTGAGCATTATTCCGAGCAACTATGAACGGACGTTGAAGAATCATTTTCATAAGAATTTCGGGATCAATCTGTTTCTTGAAAAATACCAGGCTTATATCACGAAAGTGGATAATGAGGCGAATAACAAGGGACGTTATGACAATTTCCTGAATGACCTGGGTATCCGGGAAAAATACCGGGCTTTGTCGGTGGCCGACCAGGATGTCGTGAAGGAATTTTTGTCGGCATTGGGCAATCTGGAACAGACTTCCGTGTCGGATTCCGTGCAAATGATTATCCGTGACCTGCTTTTCAACCCGAACGGAAAACCGAAACCTTATATCGTTTACAATGCTATGCAGGCCTGGGAATATAAGGATCTGCTGCCCGACGATATGTTCGACATCAATCCGTTCGACATCGAGATCGAGAATTTGCCCGATGGGCGTTTGGCTTATCAACGGCTAACCGAGAAGTTGCAGCGAATTAAATCGACTTTGGCGTTGTTCGACGATAGCGGAAGCCTTTGGGATTTGTTCTGTGAGAATACCACTGTGTTGATTAACGATCCGAACAATCCCACCGGATATACGGATTTCAATACAGAGGCCGTAAACAATTTCCTGCGTTTGCTGAATACCAGTAAGATCACCCTTTTCCTGGACGAAGCTTATGCGGACAGTGTGAAGGTGATCGATAACAATATGCCGAAATGGCGGACGATTTCCCGGTACATTATCAATAACATCAATGCGCAGGCCAATATCCGTGCCGTGTCTTCGCTCTCGACGACGAAGAATCTTTCTGCTACGGGTGACCGCCTGGGGGCTTTGGCCGTGACACCGCAAGCGAGTGCGGTGGCTGCTTTCGTACGCCAGCACAATTCGAGCGCGCACGGAAACAATAATTCCCTGCTGATGCTGAATAATCTGCTGGAAATTGCACAGGTCGCCAAAAAAATCAAAGATACGATGGAAAGCGAACTGCCGAAAAATGCTTCCCGTTTTAAGATCAAGGAAACTCTGGTGCGTTTTATCAACGACCAGATCGGCAGAACGGAAAAATCGAATGCGAACAGCGTAGCTAACCGGCAGTTGCATAAAACGGCAGGCTTTGAAGGGAGCCCATTGTATATTTTCCTGCTGGATGAATTGGTGTCGCTGGATAAGCTGGATATATTGGGATTGCCGGACGACTTTAAATACCACAATGAGCCGTTCTTTGTGTATTACCAGAAACGGCTGGTGGAGAACCTGAATAAATTCCGGGTAAATAAGAATTTCCGCAGCGAGTCTATGCAACGTATGGCCTGGGCGAAGGATGTGGCTCAAAAGGTGATCGATAAATTCGAGGGTACAGACGTGACCTGGTTGCCGTCGGACGGTTCTTATTTGTTCAATTTTCGGGTAGGGGACGGTTTTTCCTATGCAGACCTGTTGTGTTTCTGCCAGTTTCTGGCTTTGCACCGGGGTGTGGCTGCTGTGCCTTATCCTACCGGATTGGTACGGTTTGCCATCGGCGGATTTTTATCGGATACGGCAGAAAGCAAGCAAGTGTTCAAATATGAGTTGGAAGACGGGTTTACCATTTTCCTGAAATACTGGACGATCTTTGCCGGTAAACGGCTCGATCCGGCTTATAATGAAGTGGAAAGCCATACTATTTTGGCTGAAATATTCCAGGATTGCAAGCCTAAGGTGCTGATCGAAAGTATTATTGCCGACTATCCCTTGTCGGCAAAATATAAGAAGGATAAAGCTCCTTCCTTGCAGATCCGGGATATCCGCACGTTGTATCATGCTTCGCCGGAACGTAGTGGGGTCAGCATTACGACCATCGATCGTTCTGTAAATTCCGTGATCGAGCTGCACGGTGATAAGATCGGCTCTTGCCGCGATGTGTTCGAGTTTATCAAGAGTGCCGCTTTCACGAAGGTGTATGAAAACCTGTTGGCTCAGATCTATAAAAAAGTTCCGGCTATTGCCGATCTGGATTTCAATACCGTTAGTTCGAAATATAGCAAGGCGGTGATCCTGAAATACATCACCAATAAGAAAACTTTCCAGCCGAATCACAATGTGCTCGACGATCCGATGGAGAAGAATGTGATGCGTGAGATTTTAATCGAGATGGAGCATATCCTTTTCTCGGATAGCAAGGTGAAGATTTTGGCGATCGACGCTACCGGAAACCCGGAACTCGATAAATCGAAATTGGAGGGTATCAATGTCATCATCAAGAAGTATATCCGTGAAATCCTGTTGCATTTCAATTTACCGTTCGAAAAAGAAAGCCTGGAGCCGAGCCGCAAAGAGATCGTGCGGGTTGCCGGGGAAGCTTTCGAAGAGGTGATCGGTATTAAATTGAGCGATCTGAATTTGCAAATCTGGGTGGACGAGTTTATCAATAAGCTGCGTGCCCTGCCGGAATTCCGTGAGACTTTGCTGTCGCAGAAATGTATGGGGTATATTATGGACTCTATCTCTGCCGGAATCAGTAAAGAGGATATGCCGGTAACGGATAAGATTTTGTTCCTCTATCTGTTGAAGAACGATCACTCTTTCTATCGTTTGGTATCCGATAAGCTAAAATATTTCAGCGATAAGATCGAAGCTACCGAAGACGGCGAAATCCGTATGTTCACCGAAGAGTTTATTTCGGAGATCATGCCTTCGCAACTGAAAGACATTAGCAATTATATTATGCGGCGCAAGGATATTAAGGTGGCAGAGGATGAAATCCACCGTGTAAGCCGTAAAGTGGTGCTGTTCTATATCAGTATGATCAAACGTACGAAAGGCACCGATTATTATAAACGTTACAGCCATATTTTGGTGCGTCTGGTGGAAACCGCTTTTATGAAGCAAAATTCCAGCGTAAACGAAATGGTACAGCACGGTATTTCTATCTACAAAGGTTTCGAGATGGAAAATAAGGTGCTGGAAACTTATAATAACGGCAGTATCGGTTGGATCAACGAATTGATGGCGAAGTGCGGCGTGATTTCGTCGGAACAGCCGGTACAGGAACACACCCGTATCGTAACCGATGCGAAGAAACGGGAATATCCGTTCCATAAGATCGACCGCATCGAGTCGCGTGATAAATCGCAGGTAGAAGAGACCGGGCCGAACGATTACCTGAAATTACTCGACTTGCGTCCCGATTCTTCTTTCTTTGCTCACCGTTTGTCGCGTTTCATCGCCAATATGGATTCCGACGATTACCGTTGCAAGGTGGTAAAACACGGAATGGTGAAGGAATTGGTGATCTTCCAGAAAGGATATATGAAATACCTGACGGACAACTACCGTTTGAATTATACCGAAGATATCAGTATTCAGGATATTAAGAATTTCGTGCCGGATGTAATCAGCTTCCTGGGTGCACCTGAAAAATTGATTTCTTTCCCGCAGATCGGATATTTCGACATTAAAGGCCCGAACGGAAACATCAAGATGATCGTAACGCCGTTGAAGCAAAAGGTGGATTATTTCGGAGATGTGAAGAAACCGCGTTTGACTGTAATCAACGAAAAGATTAAGGAAATCGGCGGTAATCCGCGTCACGGCTCTCTGTTTGCAGTGGAAGAAAACGACGGTAGCATTTTCGTAATCGAGATCAACGGGGATAGCGGTGTCGGTAAGTCGGAAATGATCGCTGCCTTTATTTTGAAATGGCTGCGGAATAATCTGGAAGGTGTTCGTTCCGTGAAATTGATTGCCGGAGATATGTTCCACGAATTTCAGGATGCAGAGGGAAACCTCTATGGAATCGGTACAGAGGTGGGCGACTTTTCCCGTACCACGGATTTCGACCCGGATTATATCAAATATTATAAGTACCTGTTCGAAAGCAGTGCCGACAGCAATGTCGAGGATTTGAATTCACGTAGTACGGTCAGCGGTATGTGTGATATTTCTATGCCTTATAAAATCGATATTATGCTGAGTGCCGGGAATTACTCGAAAGAAGAAGCCGGAATCACCCGGGTGGATAATCCGGAGAATTTCATGCTGTATATCGATTCCCACGGGGAAAGGAAAGAAAAAGCCACCAGTCAGGACGGCCCGAATTTCCAGCGTACCCTAAAACGTTACACTGCCGATAAGAGCATTGTGGATGTGATCGCCCGCCACGGTAACTATCTGGATGTGGTGCTGGATTGGGATTATGTAGAGAGCGAAAAACAGTATTATCTGGCATCTTCCTATAAGTTACTGGATAAGATCAATATTACCGAAATTGTAAATTCTATTTTCAACGGAAAACAATTTAAACGGGACGGAGTGGTCTATAAGATCGGAACGATTTCGTTCGATATGATTCAGAATCGTTTCATTGCCAGCCTGACGTATGGTGAGGGTGAAACCAGGGAAATGAAGATCGACCGGAAGATGTTCAGTTCAATCTTCGATTCTTTGGCAAGTACGCCGGGCGGGCAGCCTTTTATTGCAGAGGAAGGACAGCTGGATTCTGTATTCAATCTGATTCGTGTGATGCGGGGCGGTAAGGATGGTAAGGGTAAAGCCCAAAACATCCAGTGCGGAGTGCTCTCAACCGAAATCGGTAAGAAAGGCCGGGAAATCACCGGGCCTCAGAAAGCTGCTATGGAATTGAAAAAGTTGATTCAGGAGGTACGGGTTACCCGTCCGGAAATCAACGAAGGAAAGATCCGCGTGAAACGCTTGCTGAATGAAAAATACCGGCATATTTTCCACGGAGAGATGAACAGCACAGAATTGTGGAGATATAATTTCTTCATCTATCAGTTGGAAAACATGCGTAAGGCCGATTATCGCCGGATGGACGATATTAACAGGAAAGTGGATTTGAGTAATCTGGTCGATTTTACATCGGTCGATCCGAAGCATGAATTCAGTCCTTTGTTGGTGAATCCGAACCTGAATATCGAGTTAAATAGTTTCAGCGAAACATTCGAAGAGTTGATGAGTTTGCCGAACTATCCGGAATTTGCACAGGAATTTGCAGAGCACATGGATTCTTTGTACATCGTCGATGGATACAGCGAGGAGACGAACATCAATAATATGATCGTTCAGTTGTTGCTAATGGAAGGTTATGTGACAACCGAGGATATTGCCCGGGGCAGTGTGATCGAGAAAGTGAACCGGGAGACGATTGCCGCAGCAAAATATGCGGTGGTGAAATACCTTGCCGCAGCAAAAAAAGCGAAGGTTGTCAAGGAGCCGGAAGCTGAGCCTGAAAAGGTTGTAAAGCCTAAATCTTCAAAGAAGAAGTAAATTTTCAATAGAAAAAAGGGAGCTTTTTAGCTCCCTTTTTTTGTGGCTAAAAGTTTCCGGTCCCATTGGTTGTATGCTTTGGAGGGGAATAGTCGCGGATAAATTTGGTTTTATACCCGGCTTATACTATTTTTGATGCCAATGGCTTCTGGGTAAGAGATCAAAAAAACGATCCGTCATTTAGTTTTCATATATTTAAAAAATAATTAATTCAATGGAATCAACCGCTGCGCTTAAATCGTCAAGGCTTGATGTGGTGGATGCCCTGAGGGGCTTTGCCGTGATGGCTATTTTGCTTGTCCATTCGCTGGAACATTTTCTTTATTTCGTATATCCCGATCCGGCCACTTTGCCCGGTTGGTTAAATGCCTTGAATACAGGTACTTTTACGGTGATTTTTTCTCTTTTTGCCGGAAAATCCTATGCTATTTTCGCTCTTTTGTTCGGATTGACTTACTTTATCCAATTTAACAATCAACAGCTCCGGCAAAAGGATTTTGCCTGGCGGTTCTTATGGCGATTATTGTTATTGGCGGGTTTTGCAACGATTAATGCGGTGTTTTTCCCCGGCGGGGATGTTTTGCTGCTGTTTACCGTTGTGGGACTTGTGCTGATATTGGCGCGTAAACTGAGTGATAAAGTGGTGCTGATTTTAGCGGTAGTGTTGTTGTGCCAGCCTGTAGAATGGTTTTATTATTTTCGGAGTCTGGCGGATGTTTCCTATGTTTTACCGGAACAGTTGAACGGGGCTTTGTACGGAGTGGTAGGCGAAGCCGTTAATTCCGGTAGTGTGTTCAATGCCTTTTGGACGAATATTACAACCGGTCAGGCTGCCAGTTTGCTTTGGGCCATTGAAAACGGGCGTTTTTTGCAGACGGCGGGTTTATTCTTACTGGGCTTTTTATTGGGACGCCGGCACTTGTTCGAGGCGAGCGATAAGAATTATAAATTTTGGACATCGGCTTTGATTTGGGGGGCTATTTTGTTCGGTCCCGTGTATGCTTTGAAAGTGGAGTTATACGATCGGTGTGAGGTGGCGACTATCAAGCAAACGGTGGGGGTTGTTTTGGATATGTGGCAAAAGTTTGCCTTTACGGTGGTGTTGGTCGCTTCTTTTGTCATCCTTTATCAGAAGATCGCTTTCCGGAAATGGACCGATGATTTGCGTTGGTACGGGCGTATGAGCCTGACAAACTACATCAGTCAGTCGGTGTTCGGAGCGTTACTGTTCTCTCCGTTCGGACTGTATATTTCTCCTTCTTGCGGGTATCTTTTGAGTGCTTTGGCCGGGGGCTGCTTCTTTATGATTCAGGTGAAATTTTGTAAATGGTGGCTGAAAGGCCATAAGCAGGGGCCGCTGGAAGCTTTGTGGCATAAATTGACCTGGATCGGCACGACTAAATAGGAGTTTTAATTTTGGAAACGTATAATAGGACATAGGCATATTGATATGGCACAGGAAATAGAGCGGAAATTTTTGGTACAAGGAGAATTTAAATCTTCGGCTTATGCTTCGGAACGGATCGTGCAGGGATATCTGTCGTCTGTTCCCGAACGGACAGTAAGGGTGCGTGCTCTGGGTGATAAAGGTTTTCTGACCATAAAAGGTATTGCCGATAAAGAAGGCGTGAGCCGGTATGAGTGGGAAAAAGAAATTCCGGTAAGCGAGGCTTTGGAATTAATGAAGTTGTGTGAGCCGGGGATAATCGATAAAGTCCGTTATTTCATAAAGTGTGGAACTCATATTTTTGAGGTGGACGAATTTCAAGGGGAAAACGCGGGATTAATCATGGCAGAGGTCGAATTACGGTTTGCGGCAGAGGATTTCGAACGTCCGGGATGGCTGGGAGAGGAAGTAACCGGAGATAAGCGCTATTATAATGCCATGCTGTCTAAGCATCCGTATGCAAAGTGGTGAACCGGCCCCGGATTTCTTTTGTTTCAATCGTTAATACGATAAAATAGCCTGAGTGAGTATAACTACACTCAGGCTATTTGGTTTATCGGGGCGTCTCTGTCCGGTAGGCGTTTCGTTAGGTCAGGTCTTCTTCTGTCCGGTGCCAGCTTTGCAAATGATCCTGAAAGCGGGTGCTTAGATGGCTGCCGTCACAAAATGGCTTGTTGGCAGAGGCTCCGCATCGGCATAGGGTGACGCGGTTGCGTTGTTCATATTGTGTCCCGTCCGGGCCGTTTACCGGAATGCCTCCTTTTACCCAGAGAGGGCCGCTGCATCGTTTTTGCGGGTCTTCTATAAGGCCGAGAGCCGGTTTTAACGGAGGTTCGAAGAATTTATTTTCGTATTTATCCCATAGTTTTAACCGTCCGGATGGGCAATACATACTTTCGTGAATGGCAATGTCCCTGGCTTCGGGATCGCCGGAATCTTCCGTTAATTGCCACACGGTTCCTTTTGCCATGCAAATCCGGGCATGAACGCAATAATCGGTGTTATCGGCCAGTTGTACGGTGGGACCGTCATATAAATCGGCATTTTCCAGCAATGGACGGTCGTCGGCTGTGAGAGAGGGGTCCCAATCGCTGGTCATGTGCGAGCCGTCACAGTAGGGATGATTATGAGAATGACCGCAACGGCAAAGAGCCGTGGGTTCATTCTGAGTGGAATATTCATCTCCTTTGGCATACTGCCAGGGAATATTTTCTTCGTTCACTTCAAGGATTTCCTGCTGTAAATGAGGTGAGCCATATACCAGATAAGGGCCGTCCGGCGTTATTTCGATGTGATATTTTGAGTCGGGTTGTGGAGTGCCGGCTTCGATATGACGTTTCTTTTCTTCCATATTTTTCTATTTTAAGGTTGTTTGTGTATTATACTCATTTTGGAGTTTGAAAGTTATTTCAATAATTGGAAAAAACGATGGGGCCGGTATAGAAAAATAAAAAAACAGAAGATACCTATGTGATAATCCGGTCAGTAAGTTTTATCGTTAGAGAGCGGATCGGGAGGAAAGGAGCGGGTTACTGTTCACCGATGAAGCCGGAACTTTCTTTTTGAAGCGGCGTCTTCAGATTTATGGAAAGGGAAAAAACAAATCCTCGAACAGGAGCCTGTTCGAGGATTTATGTATTTGGAAAATGTTGATATTCTCTTTTTATGGGATTCGGGAATGATCCCGTTTTTTACCAGCTTCCGCTGGCTCCTCCGCCTCCGAAACTTCCGCCTCCGAACCCTCCGAAAGAGCCGCCTCCCCCGCTGAACGAGCCGAAATTGCGTCCGCCTCCCAGGCCTCCGATGAAGAAAGGAGGAACTCCTCCGCTGCCGTGGCTTCCCGTGGTGTGTCCTTTATGCCGCCGTACAAACAGAGGAACGATAAAGATTACGGCAAAAGGAATCAGGATCAGCCATCCCGAACCGCCTCCCTTCCGGGTGTATTGATCGGCGGTATATTCGCCACCGCTCAGTTTCATCAGGACATCGGTCGCTTTGGCAACCCCGGCATAGTACCGCCCATTCTGAAATTCGGGAATAATCTCGTTGCGGATGATTCGCGATGCAATGGCATCCGGAACCACTCCTTCCAGACCATAGCCCACGGCTATGGCGACTTGCCCTTTTTCATTCCTGCTTTTGGGTTTGACCAGCAAGAGGATACCGTTGTCTTTGCCTTTTTGTCCGATTCCCCATTGTTCTGCAAGCCTTTGAGCATAGTCGTTCGGGGCATAGCCATGCAAAGAGGGAACCGTAACGATCGCTATCTGGGTGGATGAGGTGTCGTTGAAGTTCCGGAGGGTTTGCTCCAGTGCATTCAGTTCTTGCCGGGAAAACATTCCGGAAAAATCGTTCACCATGCGTTTGGGCGACATGGGAGCCGGAAAGTCCTGTGCAAAACCGCTCAGGCTAAACAGCAAGGCTATGAGGATGAAAGTATATTTCATGTTTCGGATTTTATTTTTGGTCGTTGAATGATATATCATCCGGTAGTTCGTTCATATCGTTTTCCTGACAGGGAAAATACTGCTTTAATTGTTTTCCTGCTTCTTGAATGGCTTCACAGATCCCTTCGCATATTTTGCCTGTCCGGAAATTTTCCACCATGTGATTTTTTATTCCGTCCCAAAAATCGCCGGGAACTTTTGTATTGATTCCTACATCTCCGATAATGGATAGTTTTTTATCTTCAAGGGCAAGATAGATCAAAACTCCGTTGCGAAGGGCTGTTTTGTGCATTTTTAGCTCTGCGAACACTTCGACAGCCCGGTCGAGAGGGGATTTTTTGCAGTGTTTTTCAATATGTATCCGTATTTCTCCCGAAGTGTCTTTTTCCGCCTGCCGAATTGCGGCTACCATCGCTTCTTTTTGTGCTTGCGTAAAATATTTTTCCAAAGACATTGCAGTTGTTTTAGAAAATGGTTACTGGTTGTCGTTCTTTTCCGCGATTAAGGACATACGCGGAATGGTATCGGTGGACTTAAAATTCAACTTTAGGTGCATTCTCGGCTCCGGCAGTTGCTTCGAAATAAGGTTTCGGTACAAAACCGAACATTCCGGCAATCATATTTTTAGGGAACTGACGGATGTAAGCGTTGTAGTTCTTAACAGACTCATTGAATTTGCGGCGTTCTACTGCAATCCGGTTTTCCGTGCCTTCTAACTGGGCTTGTAATTCCAGAAAATTTTGATTGGCTTTCAGATCGGGATAACTTTCCGAGATAGCCATCAAACGGGAAAGAGCCGACGACAGTTCGCCTTGTGTACTGTTGATCTTTTTTATTGCGGCTTCGTCCAGCTGGTCGAAATTAATTTGGGTCTGGGTTGCTTTCGCTCTGGCGTTTACTACGTCCTCAAGTGTTTGCTGTTCGTGTGCTGCGTATCCTTTTACGGTGTTCACCAGGTTCGGGATCAGGTCTAAACGGCGCTGGTATTGGTTTTCTACGTTCGACCATTGGGAAGATACGGTTTCGCTCATACTAACCATTCCGTTGTAGCTGCCACGGAACCAAAAGAAAATACTAAGGATCACCACAGCGACCACGATCAATACAATGTAACCTTTTTTCATTTGTGTATAGTTTTAAGTGTGTGTATTCCCGTTTGTCCGGTCTAGCCAACGGCTGGAAGAACATGGGGATTTAAATTTAGTTTTGTTAATGTGGAGACAAATTTAATGATTTCGTCGGTAATCTGTTTCCGGTTATATTTTTTTAGGATATATTCCTGTTTCGGGCTTAGAGTAAGGTGTACCCGGTTAATAATATAACGAGGTAGGCGGCATAGAGTGTCAGTAAAATCGCCCCTTCCCAACGGTTTATCTTTCTGCCTTTTCCGGTGAAGATGAAAAGGAAGAGTAATCCGGCCGACAGGATATTTACAATCAGGTCTGTCCAGCTGCCTGAAGGTACTTCCACCGGATGTATCGTAGCCGAGACTCCCAGGATTAAAAATGTGTTGAAGATATTGGAGCCGACCACATTCCCTATGGCTATATCGGCATTCCCTTTCCGGGCGGCGATGACGGAGGTCGCCAGTTCGGGCAGGGATGTCCCGATAGAAACGATCGTCAGGCCGATGATCCGCTCGGAAATTCCTAAATTTTGGGCAATGTTTACAGCTCCGTCCACTAAAAGTCGTCCGCCGATAATTAGTCCCACTAAGCCGAGGAGGATAAATAGAATGGATTTTCCTATGGAATAGGGTTTGATCACGACTTCTTCTCCGTCGCCTGCACCTCCGTGTTTTGCCAGCATAAATGTATAAAGCAGGAAAATTGCAAAAAAGCAAAGCAGGGAAATACCTTCTACCCGGCTGATTATGCCTTGCGGGTCTTGGTCTGCCATCAATAATATCAATACGGCGGCGAATACGGCTAAAGGCACTTCAACCCAGGTGGTTGTTCTTTTTACGTTCAGGGGCACGAAAATGGCTGTGATTCCCAGAATTGCCAATATATTGAAAATGTTACTACCCAATATATTACCGAGTGCCAATGCCGAACTGCCTTTTATCGACGATACGGTATTGACGACCAATTCGGGGGTGGAAGTTCCGAATGCCACGACGGTCAGGCCGATGACCATGGCGGATATATTCAGTTTATGCGCCAGGGCAGCACCTCCGTCCACCAGTAGATTGGCCCCGTAGATCAAGACGATAAGTCCTGCAATGAGAAAGATGATATCGAGAATCATAGGTGTTTTTTGTGGTTTGAACGTAAAAATTCCGCGGGAGTTATTCTTTACTCCATATTCTAAGGTTTAAGCTCAGGTCGTCGATAATGCCTAAAAGAAGGCAGAGAATGTTGAATTCACGTTTAAGGTTTCCGTCGTTTAACATGGATTGCCAGATACTTGCTTCAAAGTGGTCCGTGCTGTCCGGGATGGCTATAATGACATTGGAATTACGGAAACTGACGGTGATTTTGCCGGGAAATTTCCGGTCGAGGTCTAAAAGCCGTTCCATCATGCCGGGAGTGATGAGGTAACGGGCTTCGATCTGGTTATCCGAATAAACATCGAAACTGTTTTCAAATTCCGGGTTTTCCAGTTTCACCCGTTGTTCACCGAAGCGCAGTTTGATCCAGGAGTTCCGGTATATGGTCGTTTGTCCTTTGAAGTCTTTGTGAAAATCGGCAATGAAGAAAAAACCCTTGAATATATCTACCCAGGTTGTGCGGGTTTGTCCCTTTCCGTTCGTGGTTACCCGTTTTTCTTCTGCATGTATTTCGGAACAAAGGAATGAGGTCGTTCCGATTTTTCCGGAAATGAGGTCTTCGGAATGATAACGGTCGGGGCTGACGGCGAATAATCCGCTGCCGACAAATGTATTTTCACTTATGCCTTTGTCCGGTTCGAAAGTCGCCCCGGAGCATTGCCGGGTGAGAATGGCCGAGATGATATGCTGTTTATAAAGGCTTGTCAATTCTCCGCTTTTGATTTGAATGCAATAAAAAAATATGATTCCGCCTATGATCGCCGAAACCAATAACCACGCCCAGTTCATGCCTGTACACAGCGTTACGGCAATTCCCAGCAGACAGCAAATCCCTGCGGCAATGCTTCCGTTTTTAGTCCCCTGGGCTTTTAATTCCAGACGCCTGGTTTCTAATTGCGCCAGTGCCGGTTTTAGCGATTCGTACAGCGTACAGAAATCTTGTTCCATGTTTTTAGCAGGACGGAGGTTTACGAATTAAACAAATTTTTTACGTTGGGAACCGCCCGTTCTTCTTCCGGTATGGTCAATACTTCTTTCGTTTTGAAATTAACGATACCGGCGACGATGTTGGAAGGAAAAGTCATAACAGAGTTGTTATAATCGGTAACACAGGCGTTGTACGTACGCCGTGAGGCCGCCAGTTGTTCTTCGGTTTCGTTCAATGTTCGTTGCAGCTGGAGGAAATTTGCCGAGGCTTTCAGGTCGGGATAATTTTCAGCAACCATGAAAAAATTCCGGCGGGCTTGTGAAAAAGCCTGATCGAAAGCCGCTTTCTCCTCTGTCGTCATGGTGTTGTAAGACTTGGTGCGCAGCTCTGTCAGCTTGCTGAGCGTGGCGGATTCGTGCTGTGCATATTGCTGAACGGTCGCCACCAGATTAGGGAGCAAATCGAATCTCTTTTTCAGCATGGCATCGATCGTACCGAATGCATTGGATACTTGATTGTTTTTCCGGACTAAATTGTTGTAAACTGCAACAAAATAGAGCAGGAGAACGGCTAATACAATAATGGCTATCATGGTCATTGAATTTTAATATTTTACAAAAATAGTTTTTTTCGTGATTAGACTTAATTTTGTAACCTGAATTTTAAAGGAAAAGGAAAAATGAATATTTGGGGATTTATCAGTACGGCAGTGCTTTTGACGCTTATGCCCGGGCCGGACATTCTTTTTGTCATCACCCAGAGTATCACCAGGGGATGCCGTGCCGGGATCGTTTTTGCTGCGGGGCTTTGTACCGGACTGGTAGCCCATGTCGCTGCCGTGAGCCTGGGAGTATCGCTGTTATTGCTGAATTCTCCGGTTGCTTTTACGGTACTTAAATTTGCCGGGGCTTCTTACCTGATCTATTTAAGTGTGAAAGCCTTTATCGGCAGGAAACGGCAAATTCAGCTCGAATTGGCTGCCGGAACCGGGGGGAAATTATACCGGAAAGGAATTTTAATGAATGTGTTGAATCCCAAAGTGATCCTTTTTTTTCTTGCTTTCTTCCCTCAGTTTATCGAGCCGGGAATTGCCAATCCCATCCCTCAGATGTTGATTTTAGGAGGTATTTTTATGGTGCAGGCTTTTTTGGTGTTTTCTACCGTCGCTTTCCTGGCAGAACGGTTGGCCCGGCGGCTCATGTCGAAGCCTCGCTTTTCTTTCGTAATGAATCTTGTAGAGGCGCTGGTTTATTTTGTGGTGGGGATCAGTATTCTTTTCGTATAAAAAATAATAAGATCAGTATCTATCCTTCCTGTTTTTCCGTAGAAGTAAGAAAAACAGGAAGAATATGGAGGGTTGGAGTGTTATCTTATTATTATCATGGTTTATGACAGGAGCAGAGATAGATACGCGAACAGTAAAAGAGGTGGATCTGAACCGCTATATGGGGATATGGTATGAAATCGCCCGAATGGATCATCGTTTCGAGCGCGGCCTGGTAGGGCCGACGGCTGAATATTCTTTAAAAGCCGATGGAAAGATCCGGGTAATCAACCGGGGCTATAAAGGGACGCTGAACGGAAAATTGAAGACAGCCAAAGGCAAGGCTTATATTCCCG
>OGOU01000536.1_pt1 | contig 33615 bp, 37 predicted proteins | sample 1552721 | NCBI WGS metagenome assembly OGOU01 (sample SAMEA2580176, study PRJEB22360) | human gut metagenome | biome: human gut; feature: human-associated habitat; material: faeces | place: Denmark | collected 2008/2010
CAGCCACTGCTGCCGGCCCTCCAGCTGCTTAGTTAAAGTAAAATCTGATAAATTTTATATTATAAAAATCACAGGTAGTCAAATCGTTTGTATCAAGCTCATTTAAAAGAATATAGTTTGCCGCAACTCCGAGCAGATAGCCTGATTTTGTTACAATGGTATTTGAGCCAACGAGAAAATCAATGGATACTCGTCTGCCTATCTGAGTGCGGATAAAGCCGTTGAGGTACTGTATGCTTTCTGCGGTAATTTCGTAGGGATTGTTTATGTCGGTAAGCAGGCTCGACGGATTTTGCGAGGCTGCTGCGGCTCTTGCGTCTGCATTATTAATCATAGCAGGTGTGGGGAGCGCTTCGGGATTATAGGGCTGCGTAGCGTCAATGTTTTGAATTTCACGCACAGCCATATCATTTGCAGACTGATTATCATAGTTCTGCGGCGGAATATTTCGGCTTTCTCTCAGCATTTCTCCCGCAGTGTCAGGTATAGTACTGCTGCTTTGCTGATTGTTTGTATTTGCAGCTCTTTGTGACGGAGGACTTATAATGGTTGCTATGTCCAAAATAGATGGGATTTCGTTTCCGTACTCCTGCACGGTGTTTGGAATAGTGTTGCAGGGAGGATTAAAGCAGACCGACGGGTTGTTTTCAAGATTGTAAATGCTGTTTGGATTAAGCGTATTATTGGGGTTTGGTGCAGCGCCGCAGTTCTTGCAGGAATTGTTGTTATTTACCATAGAAATCAGCTCCTAAGTTTTGTCATATGCCGCAGTAGGGGAGTAAAAGCAGTGATTGCCCACACGGTTGTAGATAACACCGATGTTTGTCGGAAAAAAGTTTGGACAGGTTGAGGAATAGGGATTGAAAAAAAACAGCGAATTGCCTACCGAGCTGTCGGTATTTCCTGCAAGCGCCCAGTCCGCAATCTCGTAATGTATGTCTTCGGGAACAATATTGTACACGTTTTGTGAATTGTACTGACCTCCTACAGAGGTTTTCATACAGGTAAACTGGTTAGGCTGTTCAATAATTGCCCTCACATCACCGCCATTGCTAACCCGAGAAAACTCTCCTGTCTGGGCATTTGCCCTGTTTACAATAACAGACGCAACGGCTCTCATACCCTCAATACCCTCGCCGCCGCTTTCGCATTTCAGCAAACGAGCAAACAATTCTCTTGTATCAAAAGCCATAATTTCACCTGCCCTCAGATTTTCAGAGTCAATTAAGTTTATTCAATTTATTTTATGACGAAGGAATAATTTAGTTACAGCTATTGACAATCTTTAATTGAGAGGATATAATAAATAAGCATTATGTGCAAATATTCGGAGATGTACCCAAGCGGCTGAAGGGTCTGGCTTCGAACACCAGTAGGTCGGTAACTCCGACGCGAGAGTTCAAATCTCTCCATCTCCGCCAACAGCACCCGAGATAATCGGGTGCTTATTTTTGCATTAACGCTGAAAAATCGGCTTATTTACTGAGTTTTTGAGAACTTTATTTTTGCTTTTTATGTTTAATTCGGTATCATTAAAAATCAAGTAAAATCAATAAAGTTACACAGTAATTTACACAGTAAAAATAAAAATCCCCCTTGCAGTTTTTGTTCCTGCAAGGGGGATTTTTATAAATTATTCTTTCTTGTCGGTGTCTGAATTGACTTTATTTTCAACCGTATTTTTAAGTCGGTGAACAATGTTTACAAGGAATTTTGGAATAGGTGTACCGATTTCCGTAAGGTTTTCGAGAGGCTCCTCAGGCATTTCCATTATATTACTTACATATTTGTCAAACATTTTTGCTCCACCCATGTCATCCATATATTAATTATCATCAAGCACCTGATTATTCTTGATAAATTTTTCTATTGATTCTTTTGTTATTTCATTGTTATATTTCCCAACCGCATCCTTCCAAGGTGATTGGGAATGTGATATTCTCACTAAATCACTTGTAGTGAATCCATGACATTCTTCAACAACAGTATCAATTATTTCTCTATCTTCTTTTGGCAAAATATCTTCACTGTAAGGTGTTCTTTTTAAATTCCACAACCCCTCTGAGTCATCATAACAATACTTTATTTTATTTATGTTAGAAGCTCCATTGTACTTAAATCTTCTATATACTGTTGGGATTACTGGACCGTAATCCCATGCTTCCATTTTATCATTAAAGCAAACCCTGCCTCTAAAAATAAATTCCATTTGAACAAAATATAAAATTTTTTGTAACCTCAAATTTGTAATATAATAACCTTTATCATTCGAGGTGTTGATAATATATCTTGCTACATCTAATGCTTTATTCATTTTGATTATCTCCCTCTTATCCTTGCACGAAGTATTATAACACATATATTTAATGATTTTAGAAAATTTTCTTATTAATCTCAAAAATTGTCACCTTTCACATTTTTTATCTTGTTTTTATATAAATTTAACTATTGAATAATATGCTAAAAAGAACATATTATATACCTAATTCTATTTTATCGAACATACGTTCTAATGTCAAGCAAAAAATTTAGCCCTTCACTCACCTTTGTGGTAGTGAAGGGCTAAATTTTATGTATATTATATTATTTCTCTTATTCTTCCGGCAATCTTCCGGCAATCCGACAATGCTCGTGAGTGCCGGAGGCAAACCTGCTACCGCACTTGCCGAAACAAACATCGTCCAATTAATCTTGCTAATAATTAAAATTAAGTAAGAGTAATCTGCAAGCCGTCAATTTTTTCGCCGAAAATGCCCGCATAACCGTCCTGGCGGCTGTCCTCCTCAGTGTTGTACTGCCAGTCAAGGAATTTTGACTGACCTTGTTTGCGCACTCTGTATGTAGCTTTATAGTCGCCGACGCCGTCAAACTCGACTTGAATTGCATCAATGACCTTGCCTTTGATACCTGCATAGCCGTTGATATCATCGTTAATGTCATAGCCTGTTACCCACGGCAGCCAGTCACCGTTGAGTAAATGAACCCTGTATCTGATGTTACCCTCTGATACCTTAACCGCAACGCCTGAGATAGCCTGCTTTGCCCTGCCTGCTATATTCGACAAGCCTTTAACCTCGTCATACCACTGACCATCTGCGTAAACACGGTATGTCAAGCACGGCTTTTCAATTTCTCTTTCAACTTTATCATCAAGTTTATTCAAAAACTGCTCTTTCCACAGCTTGTCCTTTTCTGTTGAACCGCACCAAAATGCAGGGCACAGCTTGCCGTTGGCATCATAATGGCGAATAACTCTCTCTTTTGAAATGTTATACTTTTTCATAAGCTTTTTTGTAAGTTCGATAACATTTTCAAGTGTTCTGCCGGTACATTCCTTTGTAGAGCCTGCAATCTCAATTCCGATTGAGCGACAGTTAACATCCCAATCGCCTGCGTGCCAAGCTATGTTTTTATCCGCAACGGAACGAACAACTGTAGTATCGTCAACAAAATAATGAGCAGATGTTTCAACTTCATTGTTTTTGAAATAATTGCCGTTATTTTCAGCCTTATCACCGTCATTACCTGTGTAATGAATTACGATAGTATCAATGTCTTTGTCTTTTCTGTTTTTTTCTGTGAAATTTGCTTTGTTAGACCAAATTCCCTTGAAATTGTATGACATAATCATTCCTCCTGCTAATTTATAATTTTTCATAAGTTTTGTTAAAAATATCAGGTTTGCAAGGATATAATTCTCCTTTAACACCCTGAATAATATAATCACCTACGGCAACGTGATAGTCGCCTTCAAGCGTTTTAATATAAAGCTCGCACAGAGAGTTTTCATTTACACTGAAATACATTATTCCACTTTCAAATGCAGCTACCACCCAATCCGGAACATAAGATTTTCCATCCTTCGTCATTAAATCACCATCATATTGAAATGCTTCAATTACAATCGGCTTTTTTACATATTTAAACACATTAGTCACCATTCTTTTCAATAACTTCTGGTAGTCCTGCTACGCTTGTAAGAATTGACAAAACGCCAGAAAGAACGCTTGCCGAACCAACCGCAATCCAATTTACGTCCGACATCACTGCCGACACGCCGATTGTTGCGACTGCTGTCTGAGCAACAGTTTTTATTGCTCTCACAGCCGCAGCCTTTGCCCAATTTTTAAAATTATTTTTCATTATGCATCTTCCTTTCTTTCTAAAAAATGATATAAAAACAGCGCACACCCGAAGATGTACGCTGTAATTAGCCTATTTAGTTGTTATGCTGTTTTCAAATACAACAATAATTTTATATGACATCTATACAAGATTGTTTATAAAATCCTCCTCAGCGTCAAGTTCTGCTTGTTCTTCGGGGGTGAGTTTTTCTTTGATGTCAACAAGCTCTTTGTGCTCGTTATAAAATTCACGTTCCCATTTCTCGAGCTTTTTGCCCTTGGCTCGCTTTTGCCTGGTGTTCATAACCTGTGAAAGGAGTCCGTCGCCTATACCGTTGAAATATCCGAGAAAAGTCCACCAATGCACATAGTCTGCTGACCTTGTTTCAAAGCCTGCAGCTTTATTAATATCAGGAAAAATAATGCTTTCATCATAGCTCCAATCAATAATCTTGGTTGGGGCTTTCTTTGATTTGGGCACATCTCCGCCGTCAAGAAACCACATTGCCTGCTTAATAGCCTCGTCAACATTTTCGGGTACAACCTTGTATAGAGCATTCAGGCACACAACTATTTTTTCATAGTCACTTAGTTCTTTGTCTGCGTAAGCTTCAAAAATCAGTAGAACAATACGAAAATCAGAATTAATCTCATATTGCTTTCCGTCAATCTCAAGGCTTTTGGGAAGTACGCCGATCACTGTGTAAGCCTCTTAGCCTGTTTCATATACTTCTCAATATGCTTTCTCTGCTGTGCGTGTGCGTTTTCAATATCGCTGACGATAACCGGTATTACGCAATTAAGAAAATTCTCAAAAATCATACTGCCATCCTCACAGAGAGAAAGGCAATTTACATCACCAAACGCACCCTGACTTACACCTGCACCGAGAACATAGTCAATCTCTTTGCGGATTTCCTTATCTACATCAAGAAAAACATTGATAGTCGTTTCATCGGGTGACTTTTCCTTGTATTTCTTCATAAGCTCTGTTGTGCGTTTTGTAAGGCTGCTAAGTCGATCAATGAGCGAGTAGTCTGTTGTATTAATCTTAATAACAGTATTCTCGTCATCGTTAATGGCGTACGTTTTTAACGGAGTTTTGAAATTAAGGCTCTGCATAAAATCCTCCTTATACAGTTTCGGTAAATGTCGGCACTTTGTCAGCAATAGTCGCTGTGCCCTGTTTTCTGTTGCCGTCAAAGGTAACCTTGTACGGAATATTCACGCCGCCCTGAGCGCCGCCGTAGCTCTGCGGCTTGACAATGCAGTCCTCAATCCAGGCGTCATACGGTCCTGTCTTTTTGTCAATGACAACCTCAAGAATTCTGGTCTTGCAGTCGTCGCCCGTAAGGCGGTTCATTGCGATATCCTTGATTTTTCCGTAAATGCTGTCTTTGGTGTTTGCATAGTATGTATCGGCGTCAAATGAAGGCTCGTAGCCGTTATCATTTACCGAGGTTTCGTCAAGAATATTCTTTACTGTGCTTGTGTCGGGGCTGAGCTCCACCGACATATCCTCGATATCCTTGCCGATAAGATACCACTCTGGGCTCTCGCCAGTGCCAAAGCTTGCGTCAATAAAATGTAAAAGATAACTTCTTTTGAGTTTTCCGATGTCCGGTGTTGTTGTTGCCATAATTAAAATTCCTCACTTTCGATTTTGTAATCTGCGGTAATCTGTAACTGATACATTACATTACCAATTAAATTGCTGTCGGGTATGTCATAAAGCATACCGTTTGAACAGGTTATTTTTGTGAGCGTACCTGCAAGCTCATTGTTGCCAACCGTTACGGTCAGCGTTTGCCCCTTTGCCTGTTTTTCAAGCCACAACTGTAACTCGTTAATAAGTCCGCTGTTGGCAAGGCGGTCATAGTCATTAACCGACTGATAAACAGCGTACAAGATGAATGTGTGCTGTCGCTCCTGATTGCCGAGAACATCGGATTTAATCAGTGTGTCGCCTGTCGGAGATAAGCCGTAGCTGTCGGTGTCGGGGGTTGTGTAGTCAATGTGCAGGACATCGTTCAGCTTTGGAAAGCTCATCACAATGCTCTGCATAAGTTCAATTATGTTCATTCTGCCGTACCTCCTGCCACTTTTGCAGCACCCTGTAAAATCTCTTTTTTACGGTCGGCTTTCATTCGTTCAAACCACATCTTGCCGGCAAGAGGGTGCTTTGCCCGAGAATAAACAAGCATTTTACCTGTGGGGTGTTTCTTCTGTCCTTTAGGGCTGAAATAGCCCACAATAACACCGTTTTCCTTAATCGGTATATTAGGACCGTAAACCTTGCCGTAGTAGAGATACCTCGCATACGGTGTGTTCTGATGAATTTCGCCCGAGCCTATAACCGTTGAGAGGGTTGCCGACTTTTCAAGCACGCCGTTTCTGAACGGTGTATAGGGTTTCATCAATCGTAAAACCGTGCTGTCAACATATCTTTGCACCTTTAACACATCGGCATTTTTGCGGACTGCAAACTTTTTATCCCAGAGGAAACCTGCCGTACCGTTTTTCGACTTGATGACAAAATCGGGCGGTTGAACAATCTTCATGCCATCACCTCGCCGAAATTTTGATGTGCTGTAAATCGGTTACGCCGTAGAGCTTTTCATCAATCGACATAACCGCATAGCACCTGTGTTTTTGCTTTAGCGTTTTAAGGCTCTGTGACACGCTCTGAGGGTTTGAATTATCAAAGGTAAAATTACTCTCGCCCTTAATAATAATGTCCTGTGTGCTGTTCTGAGGGGTGCATAGCTGACCTGCAAAAAGGTTTTCGCTCGGCTTTAAAAAGCCGGGAAAAAGACCTGCGGATTCAATCGGAATATACACCGTCACGCTGTCAGCGTTCTGCATTCCGCTTTTAAGCACATTGCGAGCCTTGTTCTCCTGCCAATGACATTCGGGAATGAAATAACGGTCATAGCCTGAGCCGTTGAATCTGTAAATTGTACAGGAGCTTTCAGGGGTAATAATCATCTGCGACCACCTCTGTACAGCAAATCGGTGTCGGCAAGATACTTGTAAATTGTGTGTCTGACAGCCTTTTTATGAGCAGTTTTACGCTCTTCTTCGGACACATAGCTTACGGATTCATCACCGACGCTTGCAGATGAAATTCCTGAATTTGCGGACTGCTTTTCATCGTTATATACAAGCTCTGCAAGCTCACAACAGCAGAGTTTTACGCTTTCGGGAATATTGTTCCCGTCAATATTTTCGCCTGTGTATGCCTTAATGAGCAGGGTTGCAGAGCGTGCATAATAATCAAAGGCGGAAACAATGACCGCCTTTCTGCCACAGAGATATTCAGAGATGTAATAGCCTTCATCGGCATAAGCGGTCATAGTAACACTCCTTTAAATCTCTACGGCTGAATGGCAGTAGATACCTGCCTTTTTATTCTCGTAAACATCGGCAATACCGACCATACGATAACCAAACTTCCAACCGTCAGAACTCTGATTAACTGACGGCTCAATAACCTTTGTGTCAAGGTGCTTTGTGAACTGAATCGGAGCAGAGCCGTGAATAATCATAAAGTTGATATTCTTGCCCGAAGTCGCCTTTTTGTAACCGCCCTTTTCCTTGCTTGAGGATGTGCCGTCAAGCTGTTCAATGGCTGTATAGAATCTTGACTGCGGCACAAGTGTGGTATCTGCAAAACGGCTGAGAACCTCCCTTGACTTTGTTGTATCAAGGTCCTGCACAAGACCGTAAAGCGGTGATGTGATGAAAAGGTGTCTGTTCTCGAAAGGAACTTCGTCCTCATCCATTTTTGTTGAGGCTGTGCGGAGAGCCTTTACAACCTCTTCGCCTGTTGTGAGAGTTGCACTCACGGAAGAAATACCGCTTGTACCGGCATACTTTGCAAAGCGGAAAGCGTCAAGCTCGGGAACAACCTTTGTGCGGATAAACTCGCCCGAAAGTCTGCCGAATGCAATGCCTGCCGTTTCTGCATTATCCATTGTGTCAACCGTGAACATTCTGCCACGGTCAAAGTTACATTTCACGGTTTCGTTCGTAAGCTCAACATCGCCGTCAACATAACCGCTGTTGCGTGAGTAGTCTGCAAGACCGTCCATTGTGAGCATCGGAATGATAAGCTCGTTTGCGTTAGCGCCCTGTGTTGCAAGGTCTGACGCACCGTCAATTTTGCTTGTGAGTGCCGACTGCTTATAGACCTCATCAAGCAACGCTGTGTACTGTTTAAAAAGTGCAATTGTGTTTGCCATAATAAAATCACCTCATAGATTTAATAAAATTATTTCTTTTCGGCAGAAAGTCCCATAGCCGCACGCATTGACGCAAGCGGATTTGAGCCTGTACCGCCGTTACCTGTGTCGGTTGCACCGACAGGATTCTGAAAAGGCTCGTCAGAACCGAACATATAGCCGTTTTCGGACTTAACCTGTTCGAGAGCCTTTTTAATGTCACCTGCCTGATTTTTAGATGTTTTCAGGTTTTCAAGGTCAAGCAGAGCCTTGACAGCCTTTGCATTTTTTGCACCGCTCTTTGAAACAGCGGTGTCAAGAACAGAGTTAAACTCCATATCGGCGATTTTTATCTGATACTCGTTTTCCTTTGTTTCAAGTTCGCCGTTGAGCTTTTCGATTTCGCCCTTGAGCTCGTCCACATTGACACCCTCAAACTTTTTGAGTGCAGTCTGTGCAGTTTCAAGCTGTGACTTGTAGTTGTCCCTTGATGTGCGGAGCTTTTCAACCTCTGACACGGTTTTGTAATTATCCGCAAAGGCTTTTTCAAAGTCAGCCTTTTTATCTTCGGGAACTGTAAAGCCGATTTCGGAGAGAAGTGTGTGTATATTCTTCATAGTAAATCCTTTCTGCATAGCTTGTATTCCGCTTTGCCTGCGGTAGAAATTCAGCCGTTGTAACCCACGGCAGGGTAAAATAAAAGCACCTTACATATTCGTAAAGTGCTTAATCTGCTGATTCTGTTTTCTTTGTTCTCGGCTTTTTAGGAGCGTTTGGTTTATTTTCCGTAGCGTTTGGTTTAACCTCAACTGCAAAGCCGCCGTCAATGAGCTGTTTGGCTCGTTCGTCAGAACATTCAAAGACTTCATTTACAGGACGGGTTACATATCCGTTCTGTCTGTCATTAAATGCTGTTGTCACCTTAATTTTCATTCTGTCACCACCTTTCAAAACCGGTCGAAATCGACCGGTTTTGATACAAAAAAAGCACTCTGATTTCTCAAAGTGCTGATTTGATGTATTAAGTTTTTCAGTCTGGAACAATAATCATATGTCGACCTGTTTTTTTGAAATAATCATTATCAAGTTTTTTTACTTCATCTTTTATCTCTATAGGAGCGTCATCATTAATTATTCTTTTTCCTCTGACAAGGTGAGAATACTTCATATATTTAAAAAAAGAATCCGTCAAACTAATCAACTCCTCGAATTATTCTTGCCACTCGCTTTGAAGTTGCCCTTGCTTTTTTTGTCATACTTTCAGCTATACATTCGGAAATGAACTCGTCAAGTGTTGTAAATCCATATAAAGAAACATCTTCAGGATTTACTTCTTCCATTATGTCTATGATTTTCTCAAGTTTATCATCCCATAACGGGTCATTTAACTTATGCTCAAGCTGTATTGCGTGACCTATTTCGTGTCTAAAAGTATGCAAAGGATGTGCCGAAGACCATTCACCTGATTTTTTCATTTTTTGGGCTTTTTGTTCGTGTTCAGACAACGCATTTTTCTTGTTGGCAAATCTCAATAATAGCTCTCCGGAATTATCATAAAATGCACCATAGTCTGTTGAATTTTTAGAATTAAGTACGCCAACACTTGAAATCGTTGTTATCTCACCGAACTTTTCTTGCATTGCTTCAAACTCGGTATTAAAAGCATTTTGAATTTTTTCTGTAACACCCTTTTCAAATTTTATTATACCACTGTTTTCGGTTTTTGCAACATCTTTGCGTATAATTTCAGCGTTGTTTTTCGGTGTATTGCTATCCGAAATACGGTGAACAGCTTCACCCGAAATCTTATTAACACTCTCTGCCTTTTTCGGGAGTTTTGAGCCTAAAGCATTTTTGCCGTCAACGGTTATTCTTTCCCATTGTTCGGGAAGTCCCATAGCTTTTGAAAACTTTACATATTCATCCTGCCTTTGAAAATATCTGACCTTTGCGCCTGTGATTGTGTCATAATCTGCACCGCCCTGTGTGAGCAGTTCAATCTTCTGTCGGTCGGCACGCATTGCAGTTTCAAGCTGTCTTTGCCTCTGCTGTGCCTCATATGCCGTGTACTGTCTGCCGTTGTATTCTTTCGGCGTGTTCTCTTCCTCGTTCATACGGTCAAGCTCTTCTTCGCTGTATGTCAGGGTATCAATGCCCTTGATGAACGGCGAATAGCTGTGGTAGCAGTTCGCACCGCAAAGACCTGTGACCGTTCCCAATCCACAGACTGTTTCAAGCTCCTGTTTGCTGTAAACTCTGCCCTGCCACGGCTGATGAGTAGGTCTTGCACCCATATGATATGTAACTTCAAAATAATCGGTTCCGAGCTTCTCGGCATTCTCTTCTGTTATGTGGGCAACTACCTGATTAAAGCCTGTCATCACCGCTCTGCGTGCGGCAACATCAACCCTGTTGCTCCAACCGCTTTCGTAATCTACTGTGCGAAGTCCGCTGTCGGTCATTTCCTTTACAGTTCGTTTCAAAACAGTATTGTAATCAAATGCACCGCTTGCAATATCCACAACAGCCTTATCGAGGGTTTCCTGATAATAATCGGCAACAGGTGTAAAGCCTAAGCTGCCGTCAGGCTGTCGCTGAGCAAACCCCATTGACTGAGTTATGTTCCTGCATTCGCCCTGCGTTTGCGCCTGTACTGCCCTCACAAATTGCTGTAACGGCTCATTTTCGGCATAGGGTATAAATTCCTTTCCGCAGCGGTTAAAAACGCTCTCGCCCTTGTTATAGCCGCTTTCTATGACAGCAGAGAAAATGTGTTCAAGCTCTTCGTCGGTGAGGTCAAGCGTCCTTTGCACAAGGTCTTTAAGCTCTGACTTGCTCTTTCCCGAATCGTAAAGCCTGTGGATTTTATAATTGACTGACGGTGTAATCTCTTTTGCTCTGAGCAAAAGCCTTATAACATCAAGCATAATTTCCATTTGCAGACTGTCGAAAAGCTGTTCCAGCGCAACCGGTATAGCTTCCATTTCTTCAGGGGTAAACATTACTCAACAACCCCCGAGGAGTGCGGCAGATTTTTCTTTGCGGTCTTTTCGTCCTCTCCGTACCACTTTGCCCGGTACTCTTCTGCTCTCATAATGCCAAGGCTCAAATCCTGTATATCCTGGGTGCGCTCGGTCTGCTCATCTGTAAGAATACTGTCCTTGAAGTCGCAGACGAAGGTGTAACCGCTTGTGGTAAGCGAATTATAGAAAGCAAGCGCAAAGACTAAATCGTCAAGACAATACTTCAGCTGTTTCTGAATTGCCGTAACGGTGTTGTATTTTCTGTCCTTTGACGACCTGATTTCCGTTGCTGTCTTTGCTACCGTTTCGGGATTGGATAAGTCACCGTACAGCCACCGTTAGGGGTAATTGACAATAATAATGAACCCACAAGAGAACCCTCGCAATTAGAAGAGGCAAATTTCGTAGATAATTTTGCAGCAGGTGCGTTATATACGAATACCTGTCCATGCTGTACAGATAGAGATATTAAAGTGTTTGAAATTGCGGCGGTACAGGCAAAGCTTGTTTATAACCGTTTTGGCTGGCATGACCCGCAGGGACGTTTTTTTGTCCTAAAAGAGGAGATTGAAAAGGTCGGTACGCTTGATGAATATATTCAAAAGGTTGAATCAGGTGAAATTCGACCTGAACCATTGGTCATTCGTGTCAATGCAGGCGACTGTATAGAGATACGGCTGACTAATTTTTTGCCTGAATTTATTGAAGAAAGCGAATTTCAGTTAAAGACTCTAACGGATATTGTAGGTTACCATATTCATCTGGTAAAATTTGATACTATAGTGTCTGACGGCGCCGCCAACGGCTGGAATAATATAGCCGGAGCGAGAAAATGTGAAACATTGGTTGAACGCTTTTTTGCAAATGAAGAACTGAATACAGTGCTTTTTCACGATCATCTTTTTGCCAATATGCACCAACAGCACGGTATGTTTGGCGCATTGATTGTTGAACCTGCAGGAGCTGTTTTCCTTGATCCAAAGACGGGCGAAGAATTAAAAAGCGGCACAAAGGCGGTTATCCGTACTCCGGACGGAAAATCCTTCAGAGAATTTGCACTTTTTCTGCATGATTTTGCCCTCTTATTTGATAAATACGGCAATCCGCTCAATCCGCCTGAACATCCGGGTTCTGACGATGACCCGGGCGTAATGGGTATAAATTATCGCTGTGCGCCTATGTCAGAACGTTTAAAAATAAAAAGCGATCCCGCCCATATTTTCAGCTCATTTGTATATGGTGATCCGGACACACCTATACTGGAAACCTATCCGGGTGAGCCTATGCGCATACGTCTGCTCGACGGTGCTCATGAGGAATAGCACGTCTTTAATATTACCGGTATGCCTTGGAAAAAGGAGATTACAGATCCTGTTTCTCCGCTTGTACAGTCTCAGATAATCGGCATATCTGAAGCATTCAATATTCACATTGACGAGCCTTACACTGCAGGTGACTATTTATATTATTCAGGTGGAATTGACGACCTGTGGCTGGGTATGTGGGGAATCATCCGTGCCTATTCAGTGCCGCAGGAAAATCTTCTGCCGCTGTGCGGATTTCACCCGATTACTCCTCCTCAGACTCCGCCGAAAGGAGCTGTTGTTCGTAAATTTAAAATTGCCGCCGTACAAAGAAATTTGATTTATAATTCTTTCGGAGATCACGATCCCGAGGGCTTGATTTTTGTACCAATAGAACAGGCATGTGATGTGATATGCGGTAAAAAAGAACCCGTTCCCCTGATTCTGAGAGCCAATGCAGGAGATTGGATTGAGGTAACCCTGCACAATTTATTTGATCCAAATAAGCCAATAAGATTTGACGATTACCCATCTGTCCCTGTAGATTTTCCGCATAAGCCGAGCGACAGAGTATCGCTGAATCCGCAGTTTTTAAAATACAATCCTATTGCTTCATCGGGAATAAATGTGGGTTATAATTCAATAGAACAAACCGCATCGCCGGGGAAGAGCATTAAGTATTTATGGCACGCAGACAAAGAATACGGCGTCAGCCTGCTCACTTCCTTTGGTGACTTGCGCAATCATCGCCATCACGGTCTGTTTGGTGCAATTATCATTGAACCGCTTGGGGCAAAGTATTATAACGGCATCTGCCCTGCGCATAAAAATTATAAAGAGGAAGCTGTCATCACAGCACCCGGAGTAGAATCCTTCAGAGAATTTGTGTTGTTTGCTCATAATGGTATTCGCTTGCTTGATAAAGACGGTGTGCTGATTAAGACGACAGAGCAGGATCTCGCAGGCGGGGAGGGGGGACACGAAGCGCCGGATCATGAGGATACAGGAGAAAAGGGATATAACTATCGCTCCGAGAGATTTTTCAATCGCCTTAAACGTATTCCGATAATATCAAAGGTATTTGATTCCAAGGTGCACGGCGATCCGTCAACTCCTATTCTTCGCTCATATACCGGCGAACGTGTGATTATTCGTCTGCTTATGCCTGCAGATAAACCGAGAAACATCAGCTTTACACTCCATGGTCACCGTTGGAGGGCTCAGCCGGACGATCCCTTTACACGCACTATTCCTATTCAGGGAGCTGTCAGCGTTGGCAATGTATTTAATATTGAGCCTGAATGTACAGAATTTCCGGGCGATTATTTGTACCGCTCCGCTTCTCTGCGTTGGGATGTGGAATCAGGTATGTGGGGCATTTTCCGCATAATCAATCGAAATATCAAATGCCGCTGTGAAACTGCTTGCAGGAATGTAAAACAGTGGTGGGACAAAAAACGGTATGAAAAGTAATTTAATTCGTACTGTAAGAATTTAATATAATCTGAAAATTCAATATGGTATAAACCATTGGTTAATAATCAATGAACCAACTGAAACTTGTTTTTTAAGCAAAATTAGGTTAAAATAATATTAGAAATTTATACAGAACTTTATAATGGAGGTATCATTATGGATTATATTAAATTAAATAACGGAGTTAAAATGCCGTTTGAGGGCTTTGGCGTATTTCAGGTGCCCGATCCTGCACAGTGCGAGCAGGCTGTTTTGGATGCAATTCAAAGCGTCTACCGCATCATTGACACAGCAGCGGCATATATGAACGAAGAAGCCGTAGGTGCTGCAATTAAAGAAAGCGGTGTAAACAGAAACGACTTATTCATCACCACCAAGCTTTGGGTGCAGGACGCAAGCTATGAGGGCGCAAAGAAAGCTTTTAAGACTTCAATGGAAAAGTTAGGTCTTGAATACCTTGACCTGTATCTTATTCATCAGCCTATGGGTGACTATATAGGCGCTTGGCGAGCAATGGAGGAGCTTTATAAGGAGGGTGCTATCCGTGCAATCGGAGTTTGCAACTTCTATCCGCATGTGCTGGCTGATTTTTGTGAAACAGTTGAAATTAAGCCTGCCGTCAATCAGGTTGAACTTCATCCGTTCTTTGCTCAGGAGGATGCTCTTAAATTGATGAAAGAATATGAAATTGTTCCTGAGGCGTGGGGCCCGTTTGCTGAAGGCAATCACGGCATTTTTACACACCCTGTCTTAACTGCAATAGGTGAGAAATACGGCAAATCAGCCGCTCAGGTTGCACTAAGATGGAATGTACAGCGTGGGGTTGTGGTAATTCCTAAGTCTGTTCATAAGAACCGTATAGAACAGAACATTGACATCTGGGACTTTACTCTCAGCAATGAAGATATGGCTGAAATTGCTAAGCTTGACATAGGACACAGTGAAATTGTTGACCACTGCGATCCTAAATTTGTAAAAATGCTGCATGGCCTGAAAATACACGAATAAGTAAATAAAAGCCGTGAAAACACTGTTAAATAACGATATGTACCCCCAATTTTGGGTACATTAATCTATAACAGGGAGCTTGTAAAATAAAGTGTGTAAGTTAGAAAAAAGCTTGCACACTTTTTGCATTTATGAAAATAAAAAACAAGCGACAACTTAACGCTGCCGCCTGTGTATCTCTTTCATTTTTGGATTTACTCCAAATATTGAAACAAAGCCTGAATTTTTCAAAAGATTAAAGTTGTGTTAGAGCTGAGTTGACGATACATAGCGATTTTGATCCGCCTTTATCGGACAAACCTTAACACATTGATAACAACGAACGCATTTTGCTTCATCAATATGCGGATATTCAAATCCTTCTTCGTCCTCCACCATACTTATTGCGCCCTTTGGGCAAATAGAATAGCATGCTGTACAACCGCAACATTCTTCTTTTCTATCATATAAAATCGGAATTTCCTTCATTATACATACCTTTCTGTTAAAATAAAAAATCATATTCCTGTTTTTAATTAGACTGCAAAGCAAATTTAAATCATTCAATCATTATTTCTTAGATTTCATAATAAGTTTCTTAGCTTTGGATTTCCATCCTCTGAGTTTACGCTTTAATTTAAATTTCAAGCTTAAACCGCCATACTTTTTGGCTATATACTCAAAATTGTGATTTGAAAAATCAGACCAGAATTCTTTTCTGTTTTTCGATATTGGAGATGGAGCTTTCAATGCAGGCTGCATACTGTCTTCAAGCTTTGTTTCTTTCCATTTGATATTAGCTTTAACTGACTCAAAGACGCTGTTGCCCTTTTCGTTATTAATCAAAACAAGAGAAACGCCCTTATTATCATTATACTCCGGCGCAGCTTTATCAATTCCCCAATAATCGGCGATAGTAATATCACCGGGATGCATTACAGACTTATATGGACATTCGTGGCAACATGGCCTTAAAATATTGTGACCAAAAAAAAGAGTTTTGAATACGGTGCTGTTGACAGTTTTTCCGTTTTCAAATAATAATTTTTCCTTATGGTCAGCCCATCCAAAATCTTTTTTGTTTCGGAAATCTACTTCCATAATCCTTGAATTATTCTTCTTTTCCTGCCAAAGTAAAAATTCATCCCATACCTTTGGACTCGGTACACCATGACAAACAATATCTACACAAAGCAGATTCTCGTATTCTTTTCCAAGATAGTTCTTGAGTCCGGCAACCTGACACGATGTTCCCGAAAAAAGAACAGAGCGACTATTTTGTAAATCATCTTTTACGTTTTTATATGTATCTCCCAGTTTACTTTGAATATACTTTGAGCCTCGCATACGGTTTCGAGTGTTTTCATCCTCTGCTCTGATATGTAACGCATTAAAATTATCATCTAATACGCATCCATATATAACTCCCTTATTTTCAAGTACAAAATCTGACAGCGCAGTGAAAATGCCACCCGACCTTGATGAGGCTCTTACATTTTCATTTTTATGCTTTACTGCATAAACTTTAGGCAATTCCCAATTCATTATTCACACCTCTTTAATATCTCAAATTTTGATAAACAGTTAATATATAAAATTTTTTCAAAAAATTCCAAAAAACCTCTCTTGTCTTAATCAGACAAAAGAGGTTCTCTCTTGGTGCGAGTGACGGGACTTGAACCCGTACGTCGTGAAACACACGCCCCTCAAACGTGCCTGTCTGCCTATTCCAGCACACTCGCATATTATTTTCAGCAACATGGTACAGTATATCACCCAAAGTCGTATTTGTCAACATTTTTTGCTAAAAATATTTTTAATATTTACGAATATTTCAAAGTAATATTTACAAATATAATTTTCTGTAAGCGTCTGCCGGGTTATTTTAAAAAATAGTTTACATTTTATCTCATTTTTGCTATAATAATTAAGTATGTAAAACAGTAATCTGATTTTAAGAGCTATATTTCAATTAAGACAGGAATGGTATATTTTATGGTACAATTTGAGGAATTATTGTTGCAGGTTCAGGCTCTCAAACCTGAAATTGACGATTTATCAGACGCTCTCGGAATGAAAGGTATGATTTCTGAAATTCAGCAGCTTGAGCTTAAGGCAACAGAGCCGGGCTTTTGGGATGATGTTGAAAAATCTCAAAAGGTTTTGCAGCGCACAGGTACATTAAAGGGCAAGGTTGAGGCTTATGAGGCTTTGGTTTCAAAGTATGAGGATACCTGCGCTCTGATTGAGCTTGCTAACGAGGAAGAGGATTTATCCTTGCTTGAGGAGGCAGAGAACGAAGCTGCAGCTGTAAAAGATAGCCTTGAAAAGCAAAGACTTCAGACTCTCCTCACGGGTGAATATGATAAAAATAATGCGATTCTTACTTTTCACGCCGGTTCAGGCGGTACTGAAGCTCAGGATTGGGCGGAAATGCTCTACAGAATGTACAACCGTTGGGCTGACGCTCACGGATTTAAGGTAAAAGAGGTTGATTACCTTGACGGTGACGAGGCAGGACTTAAAAGCGCCGTGCTTCTTATTGAGGGAGAAAACGCTTACGGCTATTTAAAGAGCGAGGCAGGTGTTCACCGCCTTGTAAGAGTATCTCCTTTTGACTCACAGGGAAGAAGACATACGAGCTTTGCTTCTCTTGAGGTTATGCCTGAAATGGACGATAACATTGAGGTAAATATTGCTCCCGAGGATATTAAAATGGATGTTTACCGTGCCAGCGGTGCAGGCGGTCAGAAGGTAAACAAAACTTCATCTGCCGTTCGTCTTACTCATATCCCTACAGGTATTGTTGTGGCAAGTCAGGTTGAAAGAAGCCAGTATCAGAACCGTGACGTGGCTATGAAAATGCTTGTGTCAAAGCTTATGGAAATCAAGGAGAGAGAGCATCTCGACAAGATTGAGGACATAAAGGGAGTACAGAAAGAAATTACCTGGGGCAGCCAGATTCGCAGCTATGTTTTTATGCCTTATACAATGGTTAAGGATCACCGTACCTCATACGAAACGGGAAATATCCAGTCCGTAATGGATGGTGACATTGACGGCTTTATCAACGCATATCTCAAATGTGCAAGTCTTGGCACATTGCAGAAATAATAATTTATATTAAAGAGGTAGATAAAAGTGAAATATCTTGTAATGCTTTGTGACGGTATGGCTGACGAGCCAAATGAAGCTCTCGGCAATTCAACTCCTATGAAAGAGGCTGAAAAGCCCTGTATGGACAGCCTTGCGGCAATGGCAGAGGTTGGCATAGTAAAAACAGTTGCAGAGGGATTAAAGCCCGGCAGTGATGTAGCAAATCTTTCTGTTCTCGGTTATGAGCCGGCAGTTTATTATAGCGGACGCTCTCCGCTTGAGGCGGCAAGTATCGGCATTGATTTAAAGGATACCGATGTTACACTCAGATGTAATCTTGTTACTCTTTCTGATGATGAGGACTACGAAAACAAAACTATTCTTGACTACTGCGCTGATGATATTTCTTCCGAAGAAGCAAAAGTTCTTATTGAGTATATTCAGGAAAAGCTCGGAAACGATAAGTTCCGCTTTTATTCCGGCGTATCGTACCGTCATTGCCTTGTCTGGAGCAACGGCAACCCACATCCGGGCGTACTCACACCGCCGCACGATATTACAGGCAGGGTAATTACTGAGTATATTCCAAAGGGAGAAGATGTAGCCGAGCTTTATGACCTTATGAAAAAAAGCTATGATTTTCTCAAAGACCATCCTGTAAATAAAGAAAGAATAGCAAGGGGCAAACGTCCTGCAAATTCAATCTGGTTGTGGGGCGAGGGCACAAAGCCTCTCCTTGACAATTTCCAAAAGAAATTCGGCAAAAAGGGAAGTATGATTTCAGCCGTTGACCTTTTAAAGGGTATTGCAATATGCGCAGGAATGAACAGTGTTGATGTAGAGGGCGCAACAGGCTATCTCGACACAAACTTTGACGGCAAGTGCAGGGCGGCTATTGAGGAATTTAAAAATGGTGCAGACCTTGTATATATTCACGTTGAAGCTCCTGACGAATGCGGTCATCGTGGCGAGATTGAAAACAAGGTTAAGGCTATTGAGATGATTGACAGGCATATTTTAGCTCCAGTTGTTGAGTTCTTGAGGGGATACGATGATTTTGCAGTTCTTGTGTGCCCAGACCATCCGACTCCGCTTTCCATACGCACTCATACCTCAACTCCCGTACCTTATCTTATTTATGACAGCAAAAATGAGATTAACAGCGGTGTAAAGGCATTTTGCGAAGAAGAGGCAAGGGCAACCGGCAATTACATTGAAAAAGGCTTTACAATGATGAATTATTTCCTTACAAAATAAATTTCGTCTACATATTTCATTAAAAAATTTACATCCTCACATTTATAATTGAGTTAATCAAATAATGTGAGGATGTTTTTTATGAGAGAATTAATTTTAATTATTACCGCCGTAATCATTGTAGGAATAGTTGCCGCCGTGTTCGTTGTTATGTTTATCTTTCACAACAAAAAGAACGGAAAATCTCATAAGCCGTCAATAATCTATTACAAGGCAAAGGAGAACGGACAGGAAGATGAATCGGAGGACGAAAGCAAAGCTAAGGGGTAATTATTTTTCAATATCAGAAAAAATGTTTTCGCAAATATCTGACAGGTCGTCAAATTTGCGGATTGTATAGTCGGGATTTTCTGTACAGCCAAAGCCGTACTCTGCAAATACAAACGGAATATTTGCGTCTTTTGCGGCGATTTGATCGCCAACGGTATCGCCTACATAGAAGGCAGAGTCAATGCTGTTTCTCTTAATAACCAGGCTGATATTTTCACCTTTGGTAAGATTGGTTCTGCCTGACATTTCAAAGTCCGAAAAGTATTTTTCAAGCCTGTGCGCCTTTAAAAATGCTTCAATATATCCGCATTGACAGTTGCTTATAATTGCAAGAAAATATTTTTGAGAAAGCTTGTCGAGTACATCTTCAAGATTAGGATACAGATGTCCTCCGCTCTTTTCTAAGTAAGGAACCTCCACATTGCAGCATTCCTTTACGATTGAAACCCCGTCCTCAATCGACAGCTCAGGCAGCATAATGCCCGCAATCTGTTCAACGGTTTTACCCATATAGCTGTTCATTTCGCTTAGTGTAATCTGCTTTTGTGTTTCAGGGTGAGATTTTAAAATATTATTCCATATTGGAAGTATAACATCGCTAGTGTGCCATAATGTGCCGTCTAAATCAAATAAAATCGCTTTTTTCATAATGTGCTCCTGCAAAATTATAAATAATATCAATTTAAAATTATAATATCACACAGATTTTCCGCTGTCAACAAAGCAGAGAATTTGTTGCAGAATTAAAAATCTCAGAAGTAAAAATATTTTAGCAAAATGTGTGTCCGCTTGATAAGACACTCAAAAACATTGTCCTATATTTTGATTTTATTTTTTACTTAACTTGGGTCACATCTATTTACAAAGCAGAGAATTTACTTTGAGAATTTACTTGAATTTACTCAGAGGGGATTATTACATAAATTTTTCTAACCTGATTGACAAAACTCAATTAGTTTGATATAATATTATTCGTACGTGGGATAAGTGAAAAGCTCCACCTCGGTTCTCAACTCTCTACCGTGTAAAAATTCAGAGAGTTAAATTGGAATTGAATTAATTTTCAACTTTTCATTTTCAATTTTCAATTTAATAAATGCGGATATGGCGGAATTGGCAGACGCGTATGGTTCAGGTCGCACCCCCTCGGTGTAAATTCATTTCAGTGCCTATATCCTGCAAATTGTGCATTAAGCACTTAGCTCCACCTCGGTTCTCAACTCTCAACCGTGTAAAAATTCAGAGAGAAAAATTAAATATGCACCCGTGGCGGAACTGGCAGACGCGTATGGTTCAGGTCCATATTTTCGAGAGGAAGTGCAGGTTCAATTCCTGTCGGGTGCACCATAACATTTTTAAAGGTAAAAGCTCAGTAAGTTTCGATATTTACTGAGTTTTTGCTATGTCAAAATCACGTTCAATCACTAAAAATCACATACCATAGCTAACATAAAACAATCCGAACCTATCTCCTATCAAGGAAAGGTTCGGATTGTTTTTCAAAAAACTAATTATTTTCTAATAAATCTGATTGAAAAAATACAAAAAAGATGTTCATTTTATAATCAGGGGTTAGTATTAATGTTATTTCTGTGGATTTCCGTATGTGCGTTGTATTTATTGCATAGAATCAAAGCAAACAATGAGATTAATAATAAAATGAAAGAAATGGCAGCAGATACGAATATCATATCGCCGGTCGAAATATTATTTTCATCATCCATCACGGAAGCGTTTGCATTATCGGTAACAGCCTGCGTTGTTTCAATTGTACAGGTTTCAATATGTGCGACAACCTCCGTGTTTCCGTCTGTATGTGCTGCAAAAGCAGTCATTGAAGTCATAAAAACTATTAAACACACCGCAATAAACAGCAGGCAGAAAGCCTCAATTATTTTAATCCTTTTCATAGCAGATTAAAATCATACAAAAGATTATTCACCGGTAAGCGTTGTCAAATCGCTATGGAATGTCATAGTTCCGCTGTAATCACCTGCAATTTCATCAAGATTCTGTGCGTATAGCTGTTTCTGATTGAGAGCAAGTGTAACATCCTGCTTTGAGCCTTCAGCAGATGCAGCAAAACTGCAAAGATGATAGCCATATTCACCTATATCGCCGCTTTGATTCATAGGTATGAACTCTTCACGGTTAGTATCATCAACTACACGCTCAAAAGCATCATATGAAATTGTAAACGGGTTTTCTACATCCTTTTGTTTAATATAGAACTGCCCGTCAGCTGCCGCACTGTCCTTTACGTAAACAGAAACTGCACCTTTTTCAAAGTTGAGCTGGGTTGCTACAACCAGAAATCCGATATACTTATAGCTGTCTGTTTCTGTTTCAGGCTGTGTAAGTGTTCCGAAATCAACCTTATCGGGAATTGTGATTACATAGCTTACTTCTCCGGGACCTGCACCTTCAATTCTGGCTGTAATCTCTGTTGAGCAGTCAGGATTTTCATTAGTGAGAGTTGCGGCAGAAGCTGATACAACTGCTGTTGAGCCAAGTACTCCGGCAAGCAAAGCTGCAATGATTTTTTTAGTTTTCATTATAAACATCCTTTCAAAATAAAAATTTATCGATAAGAACACCTTATGTTTTGGCATTTCTTACTTAACTATTAATGTAAATTCCGATTCGGCGGAATTCAGAGGAGTATGTTTCTCATCAAGAGTAACGCACTCATAATAAACTATTGCGGTGTATTCACCCTTTTCGAGTGTTTCCGAAAGAGGAACTTCTGTAAGTCCGCATCCCGGCTCAAGCAATTCGGATTTATAAAGTATCGTACCGTCGTCAAGCTTTAATGTTGCGTAAAATCCGCACTCGTTTGATTTAGGATTTCCGATACTTATATGCAAGCTTGTATCGCCTGCTTTCATTTCAGCCGTGCTGTAACCAGGAATCTGAGTACCTGCACTCTGCGGTGGGGTTTGATCCTCATTTCCTACGTCCCAGTCAGAGGAGATTTTTCCGACAACACCGTCTGAAACTGAGGGTTGCTCGGCGAAGGAGTTGTTGTACACAACAACTCCACCTACAACCAAAGCCGCAATAATCAGTATTACTATTATAATAATTAAAAGTTTTTTCTTTGACTTATTCAAAATTATTCCTTCTCTTAAAGACAATCACAAATGCCGAAGCAAACATTACAATCAACAATACCGAACAGCAAACAGTTGAACCTGTCTGAATAGTTGTATTGTCATTTGATGTATTAATTACTGCTTTATCGGTACTTGTATTGTCAGATATATTTTTGTTTGTACTTGTTCTGTCTACAACAGCAAACGACATAGGATGTGATACTGTAAATACCGCAATTCCGTTTTCAACAGAATCAGGCTTATAATAATTAATCTGACCGTCTGTATCTATTGCCGCAAACTCAACATTATTTCCACTAACTGGTACAGAGATTTTGTAGTCACCCTGACACCAGAGTTCAGCAGGAATGTAATTGCCGTCATTATCGGTAAGGCTCACGGAATACACATCCGATACACTTGTTTTGTCAAGTGCAGAAGTAATTGCCTTGTATTCTTCATCTTTCTCAGTGCAAACATTATATTGTATGTTCAATGCCTCGTGCATACTGCCCTCAATATTTATACCATTTTCGGCAGATATAACGTTGTACATAAAGAAATTACCTTTGATAGTCGGATTACCTTTATTAAACTTTGACTTACGAACCCAAGTGACTGTATCATCACTCACGGAATTAAGTTCATTTACAAAATCGTCACTTTGGAAATCGGAATTTTTTGACTTTACCTTATTTGTTTCATCTGGTTTTGTCAATGAATCTGTTCCGACTGCATTAAGATTGTTCACAGTGGTGTAAAATACATTTTTAACTGTGGGATTTTCCGCTCCGTCATATCCGTTTATACCTGCAATCGAACCTGTTGTTTTTTCAGAGTTACCGCTGACCGTTCCCGAATTGTAAGAGCTTTCAATTATTCCACCGTTTCTGCCGACAAGTCCGCCCGATACAGAGCTTGATGAAGCACCTATCTTTACGCTGTTGGCACAACCATATATTTTTCCATTATTCTCAGCTGCAATGCCTCCGCACTGAGCACCTGTCACAACAGCAGCGTTGCGAGAGCCTGTAATCAAGCCGTTGTTTTCGCCTGCAATACCGCCGCTCAATTCGCCCTTGACGCTTGAATTGAGAGCAACTGCATCAATAGTTATATCGCTGTTGATATGTATAATTCCTGAGGTAAGATTGATGCCGCTGATGCAATGGTCTATTGTACCGTTATTGATTGCAGCAATTCCGCCGGATGTACCTGAAGAAGACTTAAAGTCACAGTCATATACAAACAAATCCTTGACTTTTCCATTTTCACCTATTATCTCAAATAGTCCGCCGTATTTTGGAGAATTCACATTAAGACCGACAATACAGTAGCCTTTTCCGTTAAATGTTCCGTTGAAAGGTTTGTTATCTTCAACAGAGCCTATTCCCTGAGACCACTCTGAATCATCAGATGCCTTAATATTATTTGTAAGAATATAATTTTGCGAGCCATAAACCTCATAATCGCTTCTGATAAGTTCTGAGAGTTTTACAAGATCGCCATATGTGCTGATAATCAGATTTCCGTCATCGTCCTTATCAAAAGCATCAGGTTCAGCAGGCTTTTCTGAATAGGTATTTGAGTAAGCATCCTTATATTCAAGATAGTATACTGTCCCGCCGTCAAATCTTGGATAATTGTCAGGGGTCTTATCATTGTCAATATTTTGATACCATACCTGCTTGCCATCTGTAACTGAATTGTTAAGCAGATAAGCGACCTCACCGCTTGCAAACTGTTCAGGTGTCTTTGTTGTTGCAGCTGTATCCGTAAGCTGATTACTAATGCAATAGCAGTTGCTTATTGTACCGTTTCCGTCGCCTCTGATACCGCCTATATTGTCAGTTCCTCTTCCGATAACCTCACCGACATTAAAGCAGTTGTCCATTGCTCCGCTGCTGTTTGTATTACGACCTCTTATTGAACCGACAAACTTTGAACCGGTTACAGAACCTGTATTATAGCAATTTATAATTTTTCCGCCATAGGTCGAGCCTTCAATTCCGCCTACTCCTTCGTTGCCGATAACTGTTGCTTCGCTGAAGCAGCGCTGTACATTTACACCTGAGTTGTTATTTCTGCCTAAGATACCGCCTACGCAGTTTTTGCCCTCAATATAGCTGTTGACAATACCGACATTATATATATCTGCACCGCCTCTGGTATAGCCGAACAGTCCTACATTATCGGCTGTTGAATCGCTGAAATAAATACCGCTTATTGTGTGACCCTGACCGTCAAACTGACCCGTGTAAGAGTTATCCGAAGTACCTATCGGACTCCACTTTCTCAAAGAGTTTGATTGCGCACTTGCAAGCTTGCTTATATCTCCGTCATTTACAACAATATCCTTAACAAGAATAGCATTTGCCGCACCGTTCTGACTTTCAAAATCAGCGTGAGTTCTGTCTCCGTTTACAAGAGAGGCAAACCAGAAAAGCTGACCTGCGTTGCCGATTTCATAAACACCGTCACTGTTGAGATATGCCGGCTGATATGCACCACAATATATGCAGAAACCATAGATATTAAAATTGTGATCAGTTAATGTACTGCTTAGCGGATAGTTACTGTATGCTTTTTCAGTTTCATTACATTTATAGCCGCAATAAACAGTTCCGCCTTCAAATTTTGGATAATCATTAGGTGCTTTTCCGTTATCAATGTTCTGATACCATATCTGTTTACCGCTTGTTACATAGTTGTTAAGCAAATAAGCAACCTCACCCGATGAAAACTGTTCGGCTGTTTTGCTTGTGCTGTATTTGTCTGATGAACCGCAGGTATCCAGATAATAGCAATTTGAAGCTGTATTCAGACCCGGTAATCCGACAATTCCGCCAGCTTTGTCGCCGCACGAAATTGCACCGACATTATGGCTGTACTTTACTGTACTTGAACTCAGTCCGTTGGTTTCTACTGTTCCGAGAATACCTCCTACAGAGTAGCCACCGGAAATTGTTCCGGTATTGTAGCAGTTCTCTATTGCTCCGTAAAGACTTCCGGCAACACCGCCTATATATGATGAAGAACCCGAAATATTACCTGCGTTACAACATTTTTTTATTGAGCTTTTATCGGTAGAATATCCAACTATACCTCCGACATAGTATCCGCCTTTCATAGATATATTTACATAAGAAGATACATTTGAAATTGTTGCACCGCTTGCTTTTCCAACGGCACCACCAATACTATTACCTTGCTTATTTAGCGTTATATCACCCTTAACAGTAAAGTTTTCTACCGTGGCGCCAACTATTTTTCCGAATATTCCTGAGTGATCTTCCTTTTGCGTTATTTTAACTCCTGAAATCGTGTGATTTTGTCCGTCAAACCTACCTTTGTATTCAATTGATTTTCCATTGCTGTAATTTCCTATAGGAATCCACTCACGACCGTTCAGGTCAATATCAGCTGTCAGAACAGCATTTGCACTCTTATTCTGCTTATCAAAATCTGCATATGTGCTGTCGCCGTTTACTAGGGCAGCAAACCAAAAAAGCTGACCTGCATTGCAGATTTCGTAGTTTCCGGTTTTACTGTTATAAGCCGCAGGCTCATAAAAACCGCATTTTATACAAAAGCCATCTGAATAATTATGGTTGCAATCTATCATATAATATAAGGTGACATCACAGTTCGGCATTACAAAACTGCCTGTTCTGTCTGAACCATCCGCCTTTTTCAGCTCAATGTCCTTTGATGAATTATTATATTTCAGACTAACTGAAATTACATTCTCATCTGCAATAAAGTTTACGGTTTCTCCCTCAGCAAAAACATTTGTATATGAATCGAGTAAAATATGATCCGTTGAGCCATCTCTTCCCTGAGAATAAACTCTATACCCTTTTTGCGTATTAAGAGAAACAGTCGCATCAGAATAAGGCGTTGTAAATTTATATATATAATATCCGTTCTCGTCTATATCAAGCAGCTCTATCTGTTCTTTTGAAAGAGCAGTAACCTCGCTTGTCACATTATTCTTATCCGATGCATTGTTATGTCTTTTTATAGAAACTGACTGTAAGATACTATTATCAGATGTAGGCTTGAAGTGCACAACAACTTCACTGCCAGCCGCTTTTGTGATGCTTGTCGCCTTTTCACCGTTGTCACCCTCAATATAAATTTCAGCATTGCCGCTGCCGTTTACGGCTACACTTGTTTTTTGATTAAAGGTTGCGTCTTTATTAGCCAATATTATAGAATACGCAGTATTATAACCTGACTTTCCCTCTTGAATGTTTTCAACATCAACCTTAGTTATACTGAAATTAGCCTCAGGCTCCTGCTGGTATGCATCTATTACCTTAAATATCGGGAAGGTAGTTACAATACTACTGCCCTGTCCTTTTGTGTCAAAGTCAGAAGTCATAAAATAAATCGGATAACCGTTTGCATATGAAAGATAATCCGAAAGATAGTTTATAGGCTTGCTGTCGCAGAGTGCGAATGCCGGTGTGTTAAAAAGCTCATAAAAATCAGCTGACGACTGTATGGGCTTATAATTATTATTAGTTCCGTCACCGTATGTTGCACAGGTTGTAAGGTTAAAGAAATCACCGCTTGGCCAAAATACATCAGCGAGTATCGGATTTGATTCATGATCAACAAGCTTTATCATATGCAGATGATCAGGAATTTCGTTGTTGTCAGCACCATCATACTGTGTTCCGTCAAATATACAGAATGAATTTATCCCGTTATTGGTTAATGTAAATACTCTGTTAAATTTTACATCTTTTTTTACAAAATGAGCAAAATGAGATAAGTTATAAGGCGATTGGTAGTCAAAGTTACGCATTACAACAGTTGCTGCATCCTCTGTTTTAGGATACTCCTCCAGCTTCATATAAATACCGTTCACAGGAGAAACCTTCAGATTTCTATCGAGCATAGTATTCATTTCATCTGCAACATTTTCATTAAGCATCTTAAAACTATCAAGATAGTTGCTGTAACTTTCCCATCTTTCTTCATCTTCGGGAAACTTTTCCTTAAGATAATCTCCGCGCTGAGAAATAAATTCCTGATAAAGCATCTCCAATAGCACAATCTCGGTAAATTGCTTGTCAATGTTTACCTTTATATATTCATACTGATCACTGCAAAACGGAAGAGACTCAAAAGCGAATTGAGCTACAACATCAGCGTAGTTTGTGTCATTATTAAGATTACTGCTGATAGTTCTTATTGTATTGACCATAACATCGTCAATTGTACTGTCACTGAATATAATTGCTCGCTTTTTATCATATGTATTGTCTGTGTCATGGAATCCGCCGTTTACAGAACTGTAAATTCTGCAAAAATCATCAAACAAAACATTCTGAGCTTTTTTTACATCATCCAATGTCGCCTTGCCGTCATTATATTTTTGTGCGACATCCATATATTTCTGATAACTGCTTAATGTGTTTCTCACATTGTTGTTATCCTCAATATTGGTAACATCCTTCTGCCATTTATCATCTACACTGCGCATTGCTTCGTTATATTTAATTTCACTCATTATTTTCTGAAGCTTAGAGGTATAGCTGGTGAGTTTTGAATTTATTTGTTGTACCTCGTCAAGTATATCTGTGCACAATGACTTTATAGCAGCGAGAGTTTGACCCTGAGAACCCCCGAATACCCATTTGTTGAGAAATGATACAGCACTCTGAAACTCCTCACAGTTTGTTGAATCTGCAATTCTTACAAGGGCAGTTCCGCAGACAAGAAGTCCGTTGGTATAAATCTTATTTACACTGAAGCTTTTTGCTGTGTTTGTCCATATATTTGGCTTAACAGGTGCCGGTGCAGCAGCCGATACACTGACAAATGATACCGAAATCATAGAAATCGTTATACACAGCATAAGCAGAAATGACAATATTTTTTTAGAAATCAACCTTACCATTCTGTTCATTACCTTTCTACAAATATAAATTTTTTGTTCTTTAAAACCGCTCAGGTTTTCAATAGCCTATGGTGCAAATATCTCCGCTTTATCCACAGAGACAAGCCCTCGCAAAGTTCTGCATTGGTGGGAGGAGCTTTGAAAAAATATCCCGCTCGCAATCGATATGCCTGCAAAGAAAAGTCAACATCACTGCACCAAATCAGACTACAGTCGGGACATAGCGAACACAACCGCTCCACTGCATTCAGTCCTGCGACACCTGAAAGTGCAACAATAACTATACTCGGAGTAACCTTTTTTGCTTTATAGAAAAAAGATTCTGAATCCTCATATATTTCAATCACGGGAAACAATCCACGCTCCGTACAGAATCGCTTTGTAAATGAAAAAAGATTCTGTTTATATTTTTGATTATCTGTAAGAATTGATATTCGATACATAATACACCTTCTCTCTGCATAAACTACTTTTCTGAATTTCCTTTATAATAAGGAAATCATATATAAATTTATGTTTTAAATATTAATCAATTTTTTATTTATATTCAATATAGTTAGCACAAACAGTAAAAATCCGTCCCGAATTGCAATTGACAAACAAGACTTTTATGTTAAAATATATATTGGGTAATTATATTACTCTATAAGTACAGTGAGGAGATATACTGCTATGAGAATTGCTATTGTCGATGACATAGAATCAGAGCGAAAAGAATTACATAAAAGAATAAATGCTCAGCTTTTACATCACACTTTAAATGCACAGATTTTTTAGTACGAAAATGGCGAAACATTCCTTTTCAACGCTGGCAAAGAACGCTTTGATTTAGCATTTTTAGATATATATATGAATGGCATAAATGGTGTAGAAACAGCTGCGAAACTGCGAACTTTCGACCAGGAATGCATACTGATTTTCACTACCACCTCTACTGATCACGCCCTTGATGGTTTTCGGGTGAGAGCATTACATTATCTTGTTAAGCCCTATTCTGATGACGAACTTGATGATCTTTTTTGTGAAATCATTGAACGACTGCCTACGCCCGAAAAATATTTAGATGTTCGTATTGTCGGCGGCAATGCTCGTTTACGGTTTTGTGAAATTATGTACGCACAACACTTCCGTCACCAAATTCATATACATACATCAGACGGAAATACGACAGTTACCCGTCAGACTTTCAGAGATTTCACCGCAGAACTTGAAGGTGACGAACGATTTTTTCTGTGTAACAGAGGTGTGATTATCAACCTTGAATATGCAGATGATTTTAACGGTACGGATTTCAAATTAAAAAACGGAGATGCAATTTCCGTCAGCCGTGACACTGCAAAGTCGGCTCGTCTTGCATTTTGTGATTTTCTGTTTAAAAGGGGGGCAAAACAATGATTGATATTTTTCGACCGATTATTGAGCTTGCTGTTATCCTGCCGGGGATACTTCTTGCCTATCTTCCGATGAAACGACATCTACGCATAGATAAAGGAAAGCTATCATTATTGTGGATACCAATTATACTTTTGCTTTGTGCTATTGGAGGCAGCCTGTGCTGGATTTTACAAATAAAAACCATATGGGTAGCCGTGCCAGTTTTCTTCCTTGCAGGTGTCATCTACTGCAATACATTAAAAATCACTTATTGGAAATCAATCAGCGTAATTTTAGCGGTATGCGGAGTTTTTTCCTGCATTGGAAGTATTTCAAAGGTGATTGACTACATACTCTGCCCGAATAACACAGCACCGTGGTTCTGCCTGAGCGCAGGACTGTTGTATAATCTTTTCTGCTGGCTATCTGTTGTACTTGTCTGGCATTCGGCAACGCACGCTGCCCGTGATTTGCTTGAGGATGATATAATTGCCCAGACGTGGTATGTTTTCTGGATTTTACCGTCTGCATTCATTGCTCTTAATATGTATATAATTCCTATAAACCTCAAAATTTTAGAACAGGGCAGACTTATGCAGATATATATTGTTATAAGTCTGATACTGCTTGTGCTGTTGCTGACATTTTATGCTATGTTCTATCTTATGGCAAAAAGTCTTAACAAAAATAACCGCTTAAGGCAGGAAAATCAGTTTCTATCAATGCAACAGACTCAATATAAAAATCTTAACTCTGCCATTGAGGAAACCCGACAAGCAAGACACGATATGCGTCATCACTTTTCCACACTTACAGCACTTGCAAGTCGAAAGGAGTGGCAGGAGTTAGAGTCTTATCTCGCAATGGCAAAGGAAAGCATACCGAGCGCCGAACTGAATCTCTGTGACAACCCGGCTGTTGACGGAGTTGCAGGTCATTACTGCCTGCAGTATAAAGAGAATGCTATTCCTTTTTCTATAGAGCTTGATTTGCCGTATGAGCTTCCGATTTCTGAAATGGATATGTGTCTGGTACTGTCAAATCTGCTGGAGAATGCACTGGAGGCAAGTCTTCGTACAGATAAAGTAAATCGTTATATCAAGGTACAGTCTTATCTGTACTCAAGCAATGTTGTTCTGCTTACGATAGAAAATGCATTTGACGGCACTATAAATGAAAAGAACGGAGTTTTTCAATCCTGCAAACGCCATGGCGACGGTGTGGGCATCCAGTCAGTTCGCCGTATAGCAGAAAAGAACGGTGGCTATTGCCGTTTCACTGCCGAAAATGGTGTATTCTGTGCCAATGTTATGCTCAGAGGAGAAAACAGCAATAGCCATTGATTAGCATAAGTTGAGTATCAATTTATCACCGTAGTGGTGTAATCATCAGGTCCATATTTTCGAGAGGAAGTGCAGGTTCAATTCCTGTCGGGTGCACCAAATAAGCACGATAGTTTTGATACACTGAGTATTGTAACTATCGTGCTCTTTAAAAGATTTAATGAGGTATAGATTGTGCAATATTATATTGTTGTAAAAATGCGGTTTGTAGGTGAATTATACGATGTCAGCGGACCATATGATTCACGTCAGGAAGCCGAAGACGATTTTGACATTCAACATTTAGTTTGGGAAGATTCCTTAGGTGAAGACGAATACTTAAGTATTGTATTGCGATAATTAAACACGAAGCATATTAAATAATATAAATTTATCTATTTATTAAATTATCATATTTATACTGAAGCTCGATTTTATCGGGCTTTTTTCATTTTACCCTTGCAATATGAGATTATGCTCCACACCGCTATCTCCGTAAATTTCATAATGTTTTGTGAATTTTGCTTTGAGATTAATTTCTATCCTTAACTTTTTATCACTCTCATAAATTTTGATTTCATCAACCAGCAACCGTAAATTTGCATCACTGATTGCTCCGTCCTTGATGATTTCTTCAATCAGGTCAACGGTTTTCTTCAGTTCCGACTTGCGTTTCTTAATCGTTGAATTGTAGTCCTTGATAGACTCGATTTCTTCTGTTATCTGCTGTATATCCTTTTCACAATTTTCAAGCATTTCGGTATAGATTTCAGCGTGTTCTTTATCTCTGATTCGTTCAAGGAGAATCTCTTTTTGGCCGCTCTTGCGCTGTTCAAGCCTATCTTCCAGCTTTTTCAGCTTGTTATTAACCGTATTTTTCTTCTTCATCCACTTCTTAACATCTGTTTCAATAGATTTGTAATTTTCAATTGCCGAGTCTTTGACCGCAAGAATTTCCTTGTATATCAACTCATCAAGATCCCTTTCGTTTACTCTATGAGGACTGCAATTCTCCTTGCCATATCGGTGATAGCCGTTGCAGACATATTCTATCCTGTCAGGATGTTCACGCCATTTCCTCGTTTTGCATACAAAGCAGGAACCGCAGTCGCCGCATTTGATAAGTCCTGCATATCTGTGACATGGTTTATTGCTTCCAGCCCTTACATTTCTTTTAACTTTATCCGAGATTAAAAATTGTACCTGCTTCCACTTATCTACATCGATAATGGCAGGTACAATATTTTCATGTCTGTACTGTTCCTCTTCGGGAAGATCCTTTCTGATGTGATTGATTTTATTGTTGTAGGTCTTGTGATTAACAACCGTGCCTATGTAAAACTCGTTTTCAAGAATTCTCTTGACGCCCTTGTTATCCCATAAGTATCTTCTGCCTATCTCGGGTTTGTTGTAGCCGAGATTCTTGCCGAATAGTTTTTTCTGATAGTATGCAGGGGATTTCACACCTTCCTCGTTCAAGATTTTTGCTATGGCATTGAAACCGTAACCGCTTAAATACATATCAAAAATTCTCCGTACAATTTCTGCGTGTTCCTCAACTATGACTATTTCATTTGTATTCTTGTCCTTAAAATATCCCATTGGCGGTGTCAGGACAAGTCCGTCCTTTAGCTTTTGATTCATTCCTGCTCTGACTTTCTTTGAGATATCACGGGCATACATATCGTTGAACAGTCCTTTAAAACCAATAATCAAATCGTCCGATTCATTTCCTGTGTCAAGATTTTCAGTGACGGAAACTACATTGATTCCGTTTTCCCTTAGGTAATCAATGAATATTGCTGTCTGAGTTTTGTGTCTGCCTAGCCGTGACATATCCTTTACAAGGATTGTTTCAAAGCTTTTCTTCTCAACCTCTTCATAGATTTTATTGATGCCCTCACGATTGAAGTGCATACCCGAAACATTATCGTCATAGGACTCTCCCACGATTTCGTGATTGTTTGCTTTTGCATATTCGACTAATATATTTCGCTGATTCGTCAATGAGTTAAGTTCAGCGTCCTCATCTCTTGACAGCCTGTAATACAGCCACACCTTCATAATCATTCTCCTCTCGTTTGCTATTTGAATATTGTGGTCACACCACCTCGGTGCAACCACAACATATCACAACTTTTTTATAATAT
>OGOU01000537.1_pt1 | contig 33614 bp, 25 predicted proteins | sample 1552721 | NCBI WGS metagenome assembly OGOU01 (sample SAMEA2580176, study PRJEB22360) | human gut metagenome | biome: human gut; feature: human-associated habitat; material: faeces | place: Denmark | collected 2008/2010
AACGACCCCGAGATTACAAATCACGTGCTCTGGCCAACTGAGCTAAAGAGGCATTATTTCAAAGAAATGGGTAAGCTTACTATGTCGCACCGCTACAACCACTTACCCTTGCTGCCTTCCGACCCTGGGGGGGTTCAGCAGGAGCTGGTCGCATAGGACTTACCCGGGCACAAAAGTACAAAAATTAATATTGCAACCAAATATTTCTCTTGTTTTTTATTCAATAAAAATAGGGCTTTTTTTTAATATTCTTATTGTCAATATAAAACAGAGAAAAGGTGGTGAAAAATGAGGAAATATGGAAGAAAAAAAGTTAAAATTAAAGTTCAGTGCAACTTATTGACTGTTATTTCTGTATATATAACAGTGTTTAATTTATAAAAAACTACTGTAAATTAACAATGTTGATATGGAGAAAGAAATGATGTGCCAAATCCAGAACCGGACTGGAAATGTGGATTTTTTGGCGCGCCTGAATAACCGGTTGGCTGCGCATTTTAATTATGATGAAAATATGAATACTGCATTGGAAATGATTGGAGAATATCTCCATTATGACCGTGTACATGTAGTAGAGGTTCGAAATGATATGTCTCTTGCGATTTTATATGAATGGCATAGTAAAGGATTGACTTTTGTCGATTATACCGTGAAGTCGAAAGAATTACTGAGCGATAGAAAGTTAGTGGAGCAGTTATATCGGTATGATTATATTACGATCGACGAAGCTGACGAAGCATGCAATCCTGAGATGAAAGCGCAGCTGGGTTACCAAAATGGCAAGAAAATGATTTTATTTCCGTTGATCGAATCGGGGACACAGTTTGCATTTATCGCTTTTATACAATGTATGCAACTACACGATTGGACAGAGGAAGAAGTCAGGATGCTGGAATCCGTGACATCTGTCGTGGGAACGAGCCTACATAAAAAAAGATTGATCGATAAGCTATATCATCATTTGGTATTGCTGAAAAAGAATGAGCAGAAAACATTGGCTTTGAGGGCACAGTTGTATAGCCTGAACGAAGAGTTACAACCGATGTGGCAGCAATTGAAAGATCATTTAAAGGGAAAGGAAATAAACGAAACGGAATCTCATACGGAAAAAATCGATGAACGGATTTATGCGTTGAATAGAATTTGTCGGGTAGTGGCTGTAAAGTAAAAGAAATGCTGATCCATAACAATCAATATACTTTATTAGTCGTTACTTCGTCGTTTGAAGAGCCTGGAGAAATATTGGAAACACTCCGGGAAGCTGCATTTCAGGTGACTACCGCCCGTGATTTCGATGAGATTGTTCATGCCGCTAAATTAAAACAACCCGATTTACTGATTCTTAATGTTAAGCCTTCGGAAGAGCAGGAAGAATATGCAATCATTCGCCGGATGAAGCGGCATAAGGACACCCGGGGGATTTCCATGCTGTTCATTGCGGCGATCACGGAACAAACTTATATTCCCGACTGCCTGTTTTATGATAATGTCGATTTTATCTCGAAACCGTTTCGCCCTAAAGAGCTGGTGATCCGTATTCAGCACCAGCTTTCTTTGATGGAAGCTAAGAAAACGATCTGCTTACAGAATCAAAAATTGCAAAAGACGATGGAGTCGAGGGATAAGCTTTATTCTGTGATCGCCCACGATCTTCGTGCTCCGATAGGAACCATCAAGATGATTGCTGCGAGCCTGGAAAACGAAAGAAATCAAATGACCGACCCTCACATTCTTAAGTCGTTCGATATGATCCACGAAACCACGGAGGAAGCCTATAATCTTTTAGAAAATTTATTGCGCTGGAGCCGAAATCAGAATGGAAAAACCCGGATATATCCCACCACTTTCGATTTATCCAAAGCAATCTATCATGTGCTTGCCCTTTTTACAGCGATTGCCGATTCGAAAGGGATAAGTGTGAACAATCATTCAAAGGCAAATGTAACGGTTTATGCCGATGAAGATATGATTCGTACGGTTTTGAGGAATTTACTTTCCAATGCAATTAAATTCTCGTTCCCTGGCGGACAGATCGATGTCGGTTTGAGTGAAATGCCGGATATGGTGATGGTGTCTGTGAAAGATAACGGACAGGGAATAAAAAAGGAGCTTCAGTCTAAGCTTTTGAAAGGGAATGAATACATTAGCACTTACGGCACTCATAATGAGAAAGGAAGCGGGTTAGGATTGATCCTTTGCCGGGATTTTGTAAAGATGAATAAGGGAAAATTGTGGTTTTCCTCTCAGGAAAATAAAGGCACGACCTTTTACTTCACCGTGCCTCGTCACCCGATGTTACCCGCCACTTCAGAAAGGCGTTGATACATTTTTAATGCGCCCCAGGCGTCGGTTGCGGCATAGCGTACCTGCCCTTCTGAAAATTGAGGGGCTTCCCAGTTAGAAGTTCGTTGCCGTTTGGAGATTTTCACATTGAAAATGATTGCCATTAGTTTAGAAAAAGACTTTTCTTCGATACCGAACTCCGATACATAATTTTGCAGGTCGATGAATGAGGCCGGCGTAAAATCGCCCAGACGACGCAGGAAACGAAGATCGTCGCGGATTCCTACACCGATTTTGGTAATATTCGGATCGGCCAGTAAGTTACGTAAGGAAGGCTGGAAGCCGCATAGCTTTAGCCGGAATAAATACACGCGTTCTTCTGTGGCCAGTTGCAATAAGCTGACCTGATTCACTTCTCCTTTTCGGAAAGAGGGTTTGGTCTCTGTGTCGAATCCAAGGGCGCGATGTCTCGACAGGTCATTGACCGCCTGGCTCACTTGCTGTGGATCGTTTATCACGCTCACTTCTCCGGAAAAAATGAATGGAGGGTAAAGTTTTATTTCTTCTTTATCTATTGTCTTTTTATACTCCGCTAACATGCCAACTCAATTTACAAAGCTTTCCTTAATCTTGTTCTGAATCTTCTTCCACTGCATACACGGCATGATGTATTGCCCGTAATACTCCGGCACAGGCCTTACCCCAGTATAACTCAAAATTGTTATTGAGTTCCCATAGAGCTTCTCCGATAATTTCCGGAATGCCACATCGAAAAGAGGCGGTGAAATTTTTCAAATCCTGATAAATATCGCAGATCTTTTCAGAAATAGAATGTACGACCGGCGCTTCGCTATATTGCATTCCTTCGTCGAACACTTCCAAATATTCGTCGTGTTCGCCCAATAAGCGGTGTAGTTCTCCGAAAAGATAATTGTAATCTTCTTCGGTCACCACATCTTCGGTCAGGCCGTTTTCCGTACTTTCGTTGGATGGCAGTAAAGAGCCTTTCAAATAGATTAAGGGTATGAATTTTTGCAGGCGCGAAAGGAAGTCTTTTCGTTGCATTTGGGGGGCAGTCTCTACAAAATCGCAGAATTCTTTGGCCACGGCAACAAATTCGATAACTTCCTTGCTATAACCTATATGTTGGAAATCTTCCATAATCGCTTTATTTTATCTGGGACAAAGGTACGATTTTTTTACCTTTTACTTTTTACTTTACCACTTTTTATTCTATCTTTGCACCGCTGTACTGGAAAGGTGCAGGAGTGGTTGAACTGGCACGCCTGGAAAGCGTGTAATCCTCTAAAGGGATTCCGGGGTTCGAATCCCCGTCTTTCCGCATGAAAATCAAAGGGTTGTAAATCTTGAAAATGGATTTATAACTCTTTTTTTATGTCTGGAAACTAATGCTTTTGTGTTGAAATCCGTAGAAATTCAGAGGAATTTGATAAAAAACCTAGCAAAAACCTAGCAAAAACCTAGCAAATTTTCCTACCTTTTCTTTTCCTGTTTTTGTACAAATGTAAGCAATTGTGTATATATCCACGGGGTTTTATATCAGGTCGTTTTTCCTTGTATGGAAGAGTTTGTGAGGGTTGCCTGAATTAGGTTTCAGGGATATTCGGAACAATGGGAGAAGATATTGCCAATACCTGTGGAGAAAGAATATTTACCGGATAGGCGGACTAAAAAAATGAAGACAGGCATCCCGGATTTTGTATCCTTATTGTAAAAGGGTGATATTTGAAGTTGAATGTAATATTCATCTATTTAGGAAATATTCAGTGTGTTGAATGATTGTTCAGGTTTGGAATGAACTAAGTAAAATTGAATTTATCTTTTAGCAGAATTCGCTGAAACTTGTAGAAATGACTATTTTTGAGGACTGGAAAAGAACTTGTGAAAAAATTGAATTAAACTATTGTGTATGGAATATTATATAGATCCCGTGGCTTTTATGGTCGAGAAAACCGATACGGAGGCCCAATATGTCCGGAATTTAATAGAGCTGTTGAATGAAGGAGCGACGATTCCGTTTATCGCCCGTTACCGGAAAGAACGGACGGGGAGTATGGATGAGGTGCGGATCGGAGAAATAAAGACTTTATATGAACAGTATCAGGAGTTGGAAAAGCGAAAAGCTTCGGTGTTGGAAAGTATCGGCCAGCAGGAAAAATTGACCTCCGCACTGGAAAAGCAAATCAAGGAATGCCGGGACATTCGGACATTGGAGGATATTTATTTGCCTTATAAACCGAAAAAACAGACAAGAGCTTCCAAAGCAAGAGCAAAGGGTTTAGAGCCTTTGGCTGCTATATTGATGAAGCAGGAGAATGGAGATGTCGTGACGAGGGCGCAACGTTTTGTGAAAGGAGAGGTGCAGGATGAAGCGGCGGCTTTGGAGGGGGCGAGAGATATTATTGCGGAGTGGGTGAGTGAAAGCGAGGCGGCGAGAAACCGTACCCGGCGGCAGGTGGAACGTGAGGCCTATATTTGTTCCAAAGTGGTGAAAGGGAAAGAAAAAGAGGGGGAGAAATATGCCGACTATTTTGAATACCGGGAACTTTTAAGACGCTGTCCTTCACACAGAATGCTGGCTATACGCCGGGGCGAGGCGGAAGGTGTTCTGAAAGTGGCGTTGGAGGTGGATAACGAGGTGGTGCTGGAAGGGTTGGAAAGGATATTTGTAAAAGCCGACAATGAGGCGGCCGGGCAAGTGAGATCGGCGGTAAAGGACAGTTATAAACGATTGCTGTTTCCTTCCATCGAATCGGAATATATGGGGCTTTCAAAAGAGAAAGCAGATGATGAAGCCATAAGAGTGTTTGCGGAGAATTTGCGGCAATTGCTATTGGCTCCCCCTTTGGGAAATAAGCGGGTTTTGGGGATCGATCCGGGGTTTAGGACGGGGTGTAAGGTGGTGTGTCTGGATGAAACCGGCCAGTTGATACACAATGAAAACATTTATCCGCATCCGCCACAAAGCCAGAAACAACAGGCGGCGGCAAAGGTGGTGAATATGGTAGCCACTTACAATATTCAGGCGATTGCGATCGGAAACGGTACGGCCGGACGGGAAACGGAAAGTTTTATTCAGAATTTACACTTCGACCGGAAAGTACAGGTTTTTGTGGTAAGTGAAAATGGAGCTTCCATATATTCGGCGTCGAAAATTGCCAGAGAAGAATTTCCGGAATACGATATTACGGTGAGAGGGGCGGTTTCGATCGGCAGGCGTTTGATGGATCCGTTAGCGGAATTGGTGAAGATAGATCCGAAGTCTATCGGTGTGGGACAATACCAGCACGATGTGGATCAGGGAAAATTGAAAGGAGCTTTAGACCGGGTAGTGGAATCGTGTGTAAATAAAGTGGGTGTGAATGTGAATACTGCCGGAAAATATTTATTGATGCATATATCCGGGTTAGGCCCTGCTTTGGCAGAGAACATAGAGGAATATATCCGGGAAAACGGGGCTTTGAAAAGCAGGGAGGAATTGAAAAAAGTAAAACGGATGGGAAGTAAGGCATTTGAGCAGAGTGCCGGATTTTTAAGGATAGAGCAAGCGGAGAATCCATTGGATAATTCGTCGGTGCATCCGGAATCGTATTATATTGTTCAGAAAATGGCGAAAGATTTGGGGGTGGAAGTTCGTAATCTGATCGGGAACGAACCCCTTTGTAGCCAGATCGATTTATCACGTTATGCGGATGAGAAAACAGGGCTGCCGACTTTGCAGGATATTGTGGAAGAATTAAAAAAGCCGGGACGCGATCCCCGGACAATGGCAAAAGTGTTCAGTTTTGCAGAAGGCGTGACAAAGATCGATGATCTGGAAGTGGGTATGACGTTGCCGGGAATCGTGACGAATATCACTAATTTCGGCGTTTTTGTGGATGTGGGGGTGAAACAGGACGGATTAGTGCATATTTCGGAGCTGGCCAACCGTTATGTGGCGAATCCTGCCGATGTGGTATCGCTTCATCAGCATGTTTCGGTAAAGGTGGTACAAGTGGATAAAGAGCGTAAACGGATCGGCCTGTCGATGAAGCAGGTTGAAAATAATTGAAAGAAAGGATTCGGGAAACGGAAATCCCCGAAATCTTTTCGAAAAGGTATTATTTCATTTTATGGGAATTCAGGTTCCGGTGAGTGAGATAATACCTTTTTTATAAATGTTACTTTGGAGCTGGATGAAAGTAACTTTGGCGGGGTAAAAATCTCATTATAAAATTCAAAAAGTTGAATTTTTTTACTTTTCTTTGAAAAATAATAATGGCGTTTGTAAATATTTTATTTAAAAATGAAGAAAAGTGCTTTGGCTCTATTACTGGCTGTTTTGTGTATGGCCTGTTCGGACCGTTTGAAAACTCGAAGTTCGGCTCATGATTTGCAATTTAAAGAATTGGCTAAAACCTGGGATGAAGGCATCCCGTTAGGGAACGGGGTGATCGGGGCATTGGTGTGGCAAAAAGATTCGGCGTTGAGGATGTCGTTAGACCGGATCGATCTATGGGATTTGCGGCCGAACGACAGTCTTTCCGGCGAGAATAACCGTTTTAAATGGGTATATGAACAACGGATAAAAGGCGATTATGCAAAGGTGCAGCGAAAGTTTGATGCACCTTACGACAGATTGCCTGCGCCTTCCAAGATTCCGGGGGCAGGGATAGAGTTTGATCTGGCCGGGCTGGGACAGGTGGAGCGGGTACATCTTTATTTAAATGATGCCTTATGTGAGGTGGATTGGAAAGACGGCGTGCGGATGCAAAGTTTTGTACATGCCACAAAGCCTGTGGGGTGGTTTCGATTTGAAAACGTGAAAGAAGGGTTTATTCCCCGGCTTGTTCCTCCGGTTTATGCGGAAGGTGAGGCAGGGGAGGATTCAGGCCCGGTGTCCGGATTGGATCTCCGCCGTTTGGGATATAAGCAGGGAGAAGTGAAGCAGGGAAAGAACAGTTTGGTTTATCACCAGAAAGGTTGGGGCGATTTCTTTTATGAAGTGGCTGTAAAATGGGAATATAGCGGAGATGTCCTTACGGGGGTGTGGAGTGTTGCTTCGTCTTTGTCCGGAGAAAATGCAGAAATTCTGGCGGACAATGCTTTACAGCAGGGAATCGGTCAGGAATATGTATCTCATCTGGGTTTTTGGAATTATTTCTGGAAACAATCGGGAATCTCTTTACCCGATACCGTATTGGAAAAACAATATTATAACGAACTTTATAAATTCGGCTCTGTGGCGAGGGAAAACTCATACCCGATTTCTTTGCAGGCGGTGTGGACTGCAGATAATGGAAACTTGCCTCCCTGGAAAGGGGATTATCACCATGACCTGAATACACAGTTAAGCTATTGGCCTGCCTATACGGGTAATTACCTGAAAGAGGGAGAGGGGTATCTGAATACACTTTGGGCGCAGAAAGAAACTAATAAGCGTTATACCCGCCGATATTTTGAAGTGGACGGGCTGAATGTGCCGGGAGTGGCGACTTTGACCGGAGAGCCTATGGGCGGCTGGATCCAATATGCAATGTCGCCGACGGTTTCCGCCTGGCTGGCACAACATTTTTATTTGCATTGGCAATATTCCCGTGACCGGGATTTTTTGCTTGACCGGGCTTATCCTTATTTGAAAGAGGTGGCTGTCTTTTTAGAGCAATTCACAGAGAAGGGACAGGACGGTAAAAGGCGGCTGCCTTTGAGTTCCAGTCCTGAGATCAGGGATAACAGCCGGGAAGCCTGGTTCACGGAAATGACGAATTACGATTTGGCTTTGGTAAAATTTGCTTTTACTGCGGCTTCGGAATTGGCCGGCGAAGCCGGGCAAAAAGAGGAGGCCGCTCATTGGGCGGAACTGGCGGGAGAATTTCCCGATTACAGCCTCGAGAGAAACGGGGCGATGATGTTTGCGCCGGGAGCTCCCTACCGGGGATCGCACCGCCACTTTTCGAATGCAATGGCTATTCATCCTTTGGGTTTGATCGATTGGAGTAAAGGGGAACGGGACAGGCAGATTATCAGGGCTACAATAGGTAATTTTGACAAATACGGGCCTGACTACTGGACGGGGTATTCGTATAGCTGGCTGGGAAATATGAAGGCGAGGGCATTCGACGGTGAAGGGGCCGCCGAGGCTTTGAGGATATTTGCGGAGTGTTTTTGTTTGAAGAATACTTTTCATGCTAACGGAGACCAGTCGAAAAGCGGAAAATCCCGTTTCACTTACCGCCCTTTTACTTTGGAGGGGAATTTCGCTTTTGCTGCCGGGATACAGGAAATGCTGATTCAAAGCCACTCCGGAGTGATCCGTTTGTTTCCCGCGATTCCAAAGGACTGGAAAGATGTTTCTTTCCGGCAGCTCAGAACGTATGGGGCGTTTTTGATATCTGCCGGGATGAAGGGCGGTAGAATGCAGGAAGTGACCATCCGCTCGGAAAAAGGCGGAATATTGAAAATGTATTCTCCGTTTATCCGGGAATCGTTCAAGGTTTCGGGGAATAGTAAAGAGTTTAAGAATGAAGGGAATATATTGGAAATTCCGACAGAAGCGGGCGAAGTTATCCATCTCGTGAGGGAATGAGGCCGGAAGCTGCTTAAGCACGATATTAGAATATAAATTGAATGAAATATGAATAGGATGAAATTATTATTTTGTGTTTTGTGTACGGCCTGTTTTGCATTGGGTGCTACGGGACAGGGGACGTTTCCGGTGTCTTCCTTGAATTTACGCATGATGTCTGCCGGCTTCGGCAATGTCAGGGCGAATGTGGCGAGTTCCGGCAAGCCGATTACATTGCAAGGAAAACAATACAAAGGGGTAGGTACGCATGCCGAGAGTAAAATGTTGATAAAACTGGATGGAAAAGGAAACCGTTTTACGGCTCTGGTGGGAGTGGACGATGCTGCCGGAGGCCCCGGAACGGTGGTATTCAGGGTGGTAGGAGATGGGAAGGAGTTGTTCAATTCCGGAGTTATGAAATGTGGCGACCGTCCGAAAAAAGTGGATGTCAAACTGAAGGGGATAGACCGGCTGATGCTGGAGGCTTTACCGACTGCCGACGGAAAGAATTTCGATCATGCCGACTGGGCTGAGGCCGAAATTACGATGAACGAAGGGAAACCCCTGGCGATTCCCGATTGCGAACTCGTGACGGTATCGACAGAGGGACTCGATTTAGTGTTCCGGGTGGATAAAAAAGGAAATTTCTTCCAGCAGTATTTCGGAGAACGCGGAGGACTGGAAAAGATATTCGGCAGAGGAACTCCGAAAGATCAGGCATACCCGACGATCAATAGTAATAGTGAATATACGTATTGGGGGGAACCGGCTTTGCATGTGTTGCATGCCGACGGGCACATGAGCACGGTGTTGAAGTTTCAGGGGGTGAAGACGGAAGAGGTTTCTCCGGGAGTCTGGCTGACCAGAGTGACGTTGAAAGATCCGAATTATGAGTTTTATACAGACCTGTGCTATCAAAGTTTCGGGAAAACCGACGTCATTCAGCAATGGTCGGAAATCTATCATCAGGAAAGCAAGCCGGTGATTCTGAAGAATTTTGCATCGGCAGCTCTGGCATTTCATTCCGGGGAATATTGGCTGACACAGTTTACCGGGGAATGGGCCAACGAATTTCGGGTGGATGAGATCAAGCTGGAAAAAGGATCTAAAGTGCTCGAGAATAAATGGGGAATTACCAGTTCCAACGGGCGGCAGCAGCATTTTATGATTTCGCTCGACGGAAAGCCTTCGGAAAATACGGGACGTGTTGTTGCCGCTTCGCTGGCATGGTCGGGAAATTATAAATTGAAATTCGAAGTGGACGGACAGGGACGCCTGACGGCATTTGCCGGAATGAATTCCTGGGCGTCGGATTATACGCTGGAAGCCGGAAAGCGTTTCGTTACCCCTCGCCTGATCTATACTTACAGTGCCAACGGAAAGGGACAGGCAAGCCGGAATCTGCATCACTGGGCTATCGAGTACGGGATCAGGGACGGTAAAACTCCTTTGCGGACTATTTTTAATAACTGGGAAGCTACGGGAATGAATACTGCGGATTCTAAAATAGTGCCTTTCTTTAAACCGGCCCACGATCTGGGCTTCGAGTTGTTCCTGCTGGACGACGGGTGGTTCGGATTGCCTGATAAAGCCAGAGTGCTGGGGGAATGGGAACCGACCCCGCTGATGCATCCCGATGGATTGAAAGTGTTGATAACGGAATCCGGAAAGGCGGGGATCGACTTCGGGCTTTGGGTGGAGATGGAAATGGCGAATCCGGATGCCCGTTTAGTAAAAGAACACCCGGAATGGCTATTGTGTGAACCGAACCGGGAGAAACATTTGCAGCGCGGACAATATGTGCTCGACCTGGCAAATCCGGAAGTACAGAAATTTTGCATAGAAGCTTTTGATAAAATATTGCGGGATAATCCCGGAATATCCTTTGTGAAATGGGATTGTAACAGCCCCTTTCATAATCCGTATTCCCATTATTTAGGAAATAACCAGCAACACCTTTGGATAGAATACACGAAAGGCCTGTATCATGTTTTTAGTGAAGCGGCGCGCTTGCATCCGGATTTGCAGATGATGCTTTGTTCTGCCGGAGGAGCACGTTCGGATTACGGGGCTATGCGGTATTTCCACGAGTTTTGGGCAAGCGATAATACCACCCCTTTAAGCCGGGTATATATTCAATGGGGATATTCCCATATATTTCCCTCGAAAGCGGTAGGGGCGCATGTCACACATATGGGACGCCAGCCGTTTAAGTTTGCTTTTGACGTAGCTATGAGCGGTTGCCTGGGAATGGACGCCGATCCGACTAAAATGAACGGGGAGGAAAAGAAAATCACCAAACGCTCGGTCGAACTGTATAAAACAAGATTACGGAATACGGTGCAATTCGGCGATCTCTACCGTTTGATGTCGCCTTATGAAACTTCCCGTGCTTCCCTGATGTATGTGGAACCGGAGAAGAAGGCTAAAGCCGTATTGTTCGTTTATCAGGTGAAGGATGCCGGGGACGATTGCGTGGTACGCCCGGAAGGATTGGATGCCGGAAAACAATACAGGATCGAGGAAGTGAATATCGATTCCCCGGAAAAAGCCGCTTGCCGGGAAAATGGGAAAATAATGTCGGGAGAAGAATTGATGAAACAGGGATTGAAATTTTCCTGCAAGAAAAGATTCGACAGTGCGGTAATTTGTCTGGATATGCAATAAAGGCATACGGCGTATTTTATTATACGGATGTGACGGTTATCTTTTTGCTGTTACCGATCCTGTACATATAACATATTTGAATGTAGATCAGGGCATACGGTCGTTGGGCCGTATGCCCTGTTCGGTTATAGAGAGATCAGAATGAGAAAAAGTTTTACGAAACCTGAGAAAAAGGGGGCTTACCTGCTTGCCGCCGACATGAATCGTATGGAAAAATCCGCTTTTGTTTATATTGTGATTCCTTTCGCTATCGGGAAAAATAAATTTTAACCCGGTAGCGGCTTTCTATTCATGACCGGAGAGAAGGACATTAAAATAATGTTAAGTTATATTTTTGAAGCTGTTGAAAGAGAATAAGATGGTAGTATCGTAACTGAAATTGCCCATTAATGGGGAGATCAAAGCAAGGGTATTTTGATTAACTTTGTAAAGAACAAATCTTTTCGATAGACGTAAAGATGAACGTATTTATATAAGTTATGATAAAAGATTCAGAAAAGAAAGACATATTTTATGTGATCGGTATGAGTTGTGCCGGTTGCGCGCTATCCGTCGAAAGTACGCTGGCGGCACGGGAAGGGGTGAAAGAGGCAAAAGTAAATTTCGCCTCTTCGACTGTAATGGTCGTTTATGATGAAAATAAAGTTATTCCTGCCGACTTGCAAAAAGCGGTGCAGTCTGCCGGATACGATCTGATCATAGAGGAGGAAGAAGAAAATCAGGCAGAAAAGTTACAGCAGGAAGAATATCTGAAATTGAAACGGAAAACCATAGGAGCGATCTTATTGGCTTTGCCTGTATTTATTATCGGAATGTTCTTTATGCACATGCCTTATGGCGACTGGATCATGCTGGTATTTACCGTTCCCGTGCTTACTGTTTTCGGACGGGACTTTTTTAAGAATGCCTGGCGGCAATTAAAGCATGGAAGAGCGAATATGGACACGTTGGTCGCTGTGAGTACCGGAATCGCTTTTTTGTTTAGTCTTTTCAATACGCTGTATCCGGAGTTTTGGACGAATAAAGGGCTGGAGGCTCATGTTTATTATGAAGCGGTAGCTGTTATCGTTGCATTGATTTTATTGGGCAGGTTATTGGAAAGCCGGGCGAAAGCGAATACTTCCACAGCCATACGTAAACTGATCGGCTTGCAGCCCAAGACCGTGATCCGGGTATGGGACGACGGGACAGAACAGGAAATTCCGATCAAGGCCGTACAGGAAGGGGATGTGCTGGTGGTGAAACCGGGGGATAAAATTCCGGTGGACGGAACGGTGCAGGAAGGGGTATCTTTTGTGGATGAAAGTATGATAACGGGGGAACCTGTTCCTGTCGAGAAAATTTCAGGCACGCATGTGTATGCGGGTACGATCAATCAAAAAGGAAGCTTTCGCTTTATGGCGGAGAAAGTCGGAAGCGAGACCGTGCTGGCACAGATCATTAAAATGGTACAGCAAGCCCAGGGAAGTAAGGCTCCGGTACAACGATTGGTGGATAAGATTGCAGGAATATTCGTTCCGGTGGTGATAGGAATAGCTGTTATCACTTTTATAGGCTGGATGCTTGCGGGTGGAGAGTTGGCTTTTACCCATGCTTTATTGACTTCCGTAACGGTGCTGGTGATTGCCTGCCCCTGCGCTTTGGGATTGGCAACCCCGACGGCGGTGATGGTGGGAATCGGTAAAGGAGCTGAAAACAATATTTTGATTAAAGATGCGGAGAGCCTTGAGCGATTGCACAAAGTGACGGCGATTGTTTTGGATAAGACCGGAACGATAACGGAAGGGAAACCGGAAGTGACCGATATATTTTGGAATCCTGAAATAGAAATAACGGAATTTATGCCTGTGTTGCTGCATATCGAAAGCCGGTCGGAACATCCGCTTGCCGATGCCGTCGTGCAGCATTTGGCGGGTCTCGGAGTGATATCTTCGTTGTCGGGCACTTTTGAAAGCATTACGGGGCAGGGCGTAAAAGGCGAGATAGAAGGGAATGTGTATCTGGTGGGGAATCGCCGGTTGCTGGAGGGTAACGGAATCCCGCTAAGCGACGAAGAATCGGAGCGGGCCGATGCTTTACAGGTTACCGGAAAAACGGTTGTTTATTTTGCTGGTTCCGGACGAATGATTGCGATGATTGCTATCGCCGACCGGATAAAGGAGAATTCGATACAGGCAATTGCGCGCTTGCAGAATGCCGGGATTGATGTTTATATGCTGACCGGCGATAACGCGATTACAGCAAGGGCGGTTGCCGATACCGTAGGGGTAAAACATTTTAAAGCGGAAGTGATGCCCTCGGATAAAGCGGATTTTGTGAAAGAATTGCAGCAAGCCGGAAAAGTAGTCGCCATGGTGGGGGACGGGATAAACGATTCCCAGGCTTTGGCGCAGTCCGATGTGAGCATTGCCATGGGAAAAGGCTCCGATATTGCCATCGATGTGGCTAAGATTACACTGATCACCTCCGATCTGAATGCCATTCCGAAGGCTTTCGAATTATCCCGGCAAACAGTCGCTGCAATCCGGCAGAATTTATTTTGGGCCTTTATTTATAATGTGATAGGCATTCCATTGGCTGCGGGGGTATTATATCCCTGCTGCGGCTTTCTGCTCAATCCGATGATTGCAGCTGCGGCAATGGCTGCCAGTTCCGTATCGGTGGTTAGCAATAGTTTGAGAATAAAAAGAAAAAGGATTTAAAGCAAGGACAACGGAGACGGGCGATGTGTAACATTTAACAGATAAAAGCCGTTGGAAGTAATATAAATACATAAGTGAAAGAATATGAACAAGAGAACATTAAAATTTAAGACCAACTTGAAATGCGGAAATTGTGTAGCAAAAGTAAAACCACAGTTAGACGAAGCCAAAGAAATCGTAGAATGGTCTATCGACCTGAAAGATCCGGAACGGATTTTAACGGTGGAACTGGAAGAGACCGGGGATGCTGCCGGAATTGAAAAAATTCTTGCCGATGCGGGTTATAAGGCGACACTATGCCCTGAATAAAGAATAACAACAAACTAACCAATAAAACAACTAAGCTATGGACGATAAGGAAAATGTAAAAAGAGAGGCTGACGAAAAACAGTGTGGATGCGGAAAGGCAGGAAAAAGTCAGTCTTTAAAAAATGATGAAACCAATCCGGACGATATTGTCGGGGCATCGAACTACGAACGGGCAGAAGCCGACCAGTCGAAAGGCATTTTTGCCAAACAAACTTCTGCTTATAATAAAGCGATGGACGAGATCATCGATAACGACGATGAAAATGCCAAGGATAATTTGTCGGATTATATGGATGAGTTGAAGGAAGAATCTGAAAATGTTGGCCGGCCTTCTTCTATGACTGAAAAAGAGTGGGAGGCGGATATGCGGAAAAAGCAGAAGAAATAAAATGGGAAACCGTTTTATAGAAAGGAGCTTTAAGACGATTAGCTTATTTGGCTAAAATCGAACGATTTGAAATTCATTTAGAATGAGCCCGGTGTTTCCGGGCTTATTTTTTGCCGGTATTTATTGTAATGGCAGGCAGGAGGCATGTTTCTGCCTGTTTTTAATTAGGAAGCTAAACATGGCAGAAAGTATATGTTGAGTTTTAAAAGTTGAATTTTGTGGCAGGCTTGCTGAATTGCTTATGAAGAGGGATTACATATTTGAATTTATCAGCAGGATAATAAAAGTGAAGATCGCGCCGACACAGGCAATAGTCACGAGAAGAGACGGTTGCCAGATGGACTTATCTTTTCGATAAAGACCGATAGCAAAACCGATGATTCCGCATAATAAAAGCGAAATGACTATTCCGAAGATTCCCTGTACGGCAAAGCCTATAATCAGAATAACTGTAAATAGGGTGATCAATTTCTTTTTCATACTGGCTTTCATTAATACCTTACCCGTGAATAAACCTGAGTTGTTTGGATTGAAATATTAGGATGTATTGCAAATATATAAAATCTATTGATAAACAATGGATAATGAATAATCGATTTTAATGATATTTTGTATTTCTCTATATATAAGTATAAAGTTTATAATTATCTTTGTACTTATGAGGCGTCGGAAAATGGCTTGCGTGGCGAATGTGTGATTCAGTAAATGGGCCGATGAAAAAACAGTAGTGAAAAAAATCAGTCTAATTTATTGTTTTATTTGTGGTTAGATAGATTATTATGTAATTGAAAAATGCCGGAACTGCCTGATATAAAGTGAAACTTGGGATTGCATAAGTTTTAAATCTTTATAAAAAAATTTAGATAGGCTTGTTGGTTGAATAAAAAAATAATATATCTTTAACCCCGCAAACGGTTGTATTTTATCGTGTGAATAAATTTATAAATAACAAAAACAATTTACTATGTTAAAAACGTTAAGTATTTTGATTGTTGCTTTGATGTTGGTGACGACTGGGGCATCTGCAAAAAAGAACAAACAATCTGGAAAGAAAATCGCTCCGATTGAAGTGAAAGCTCCTGCCCGTCCTGCCGGACAGCAAGACGTAGTCGGTTTAACCGCACCGAAATTGGAAACTGTACGCGTTGGATTTATCGGATTAGGAATGCGTGGTCCGGGTGCCGTTGACCGTTTTACTCATATCGATGGCGTAAAGATCGTTGCTCTTTGCGATATTCGTCCCGAAAGTGTGGAAAGATGCCAGAAAATGTTAGAAAAGGCAGGATTACCGAGAGCTGCCGGTTATTCAGGCAGCGAAGATGCGTGGAAAGAACTGTGCGAACGGGATGATATCGATTTGGTTTATATCGCTACAGACTGGAAACATCATGCCATGATGGGTGTTTATGCCATGGAACATGGAAAACACGTTGCGATTGAAGTGCCTGCTGCTATGACAATGGATGAAATCTGGTCGTTGATCAACACTTCGGAAAAAACACGTAAACATTGTATGCAGCTTGAAAATTGCGTATATGATTTCTTCGAACTGACAACTTTGAATATGGCTCAACAGGGAGTATTCGGAGAGGTATTGCATGTAGAAGGTGCATATATCCATAATCTGGAAGATTTTTGGGGTTCCTATTGGAATAACTGGCGTATGGATTACAACCGTAATCATCGTGGTGACATCTATGCTACCCACGGAATGGGACCGGCTTGCCAGTTGCTGAACATTCACCGTGGCGATAAGATGAATTATCTGGTGGCTATGGATACCAAGGCTGTTAATGCTCCTGCCTATATCAAGAAAAAAACAGGAGAAGAAGTTAAAGACTTCAAAAATGGTGAACATACCATGACAATGATTCGCACCGAAAAAGGTAAAACGATTCAGATTCAACACAATGTAACTTCACCGCGTCCTTATAGCCGTATGTATCAATTGACCGGAACCAAAGGATTTGCTAACAAGTATCCGACTCAGGGCTATGCTTTGCAGGCTTCTCAGGTTTCATCGGACGTTACTCCTAACCATGAAGACCTTTCTTCTCATAGCTTCGTTTCTAAAGATGTGAGAGAAGCTTTGATGGCAAAATACAAACATCCGATCCACAAAGAGTTGGAAGAAAAAGCAAAAAAAGTAGGTGGACACGGTGGTATGGACTTCATCATGGACTCTCGTCTTGTATATTGCCTGCGTAACGGTTTGCCTTTGGATATGGACGTTTATGACTTGGCTGAATGGTGCTGTTTGGGCGAGCTGACAGCTCTTTCTATCGAAAACAACAGTGCTCCGGTCGCTATTCCTGATTTCACCCGTGGTGGCTGGAATAAAGTGGACGGTTATCGTCATGCTTTCGTAAAATAAATAAATCACTCCTCCATAATTAAAATGGCTGTTCTTTATAGGACAGCCATTTTTTATGCCACAGGCTTAATGTGGAAAGAATTTCCGGAAACTTCAAAACAGATAAGGTGACGATGCTTCATTATATCTTATCGGTTTTGACTGTTTTTGACGATCGTTACTTGAGCTTTTATCTTTTGCTTTGCTGCGACGGTAAAAGCAAACCGAAGATGCTTTTCGTATAGCTGAACTTAAATTACTTTGCAGTAAGGTGGAATAATAAGTAGGTAGAAGGAACAGCCGGACTTTATGTTTCGGTAGGGGGAGGGGAAAAAATATTTTGCCATTGTTCTCCCCCCGATAACCGCAGAGAGTGCAATGGCAAAACATGATTTATTCTCTTATGCCAATAAGAAATCCAGAACAGGCTTATTTAAAAAGTTTTTCCAATCCTTTTATGATTTCGCCTTTCGCTTTATTTTTCAATTCTTTTTCAGCTTCTTTTTTCAAAGCATTGACGGCTTTTGTAAGATCGGGTTTGACAACCGGCTTGTCCAATGTACCTTCCAGCTTAAGATCGACATCTAAGTTCTGGATATTATTGGAGCCGGGAATCGCTTGTAATAAATTATTGATCTCTTTGCCGAAATATTTCCGATCGATATTGGCAGAGAAGGTGTAATTTAACTGTCCTTCCACAGATTGCTGCCCGTAAATGGTAACCGGATTGCCTGCCATCGTTGTCTTGAAAGGTTCGATAATGATATTACCGTTTTCCAATTTGAAATTAATTTTCAGGTAACTGATACTCAATCGGCTGAGTTCGTCGTTTTTCAAAACTCCGGCCAATTGTGTCATAGCCGGATTGTCATTGATCAATATTTCTTTCGATTCGAGGAAACCGTTTCCGTTCACTGAATTCATAATCAGTTCCATATTTTGGTCCAGAGTTGCAGCGAATTTCATATCCGATGATATCAAGCCCTGGCAATTCATCGCAATAGGAAGACTTTGACGGATAAATGAAAACGAATTGAAGGCCGATTTTATATCGAAGTTTTTAACGTTCAGATCAAAATTGACCGTAGGCGACTGAGGTTTCGTGGCGTTATATTTGCCGTTCATCACCATCGATCCATTCAGCATATTCATTTTCAGATTTTTGAGGGTAGCAACAGCATCTGCAAGAGTGACGCTTCCTGTGACATCTTTAATGGTCAGCTTATCAAATAAAATGCTCTGAATGTTTGTGTTGAGCTGTAAATTTAAGTTTCGTGGAATTTCCAGCGCACTGCCTGAAGATGCGGTATTCGATCCGGAAGCATTGGCCGCGGTAGGAGAAGCAGTGGTATTCGTAGGGGAAATACTGTCTGTATTTTTTGCCGGGGCGGTCATAAATTCGTTCAGGTTGATTAGCTGGGAGGAGAGCGAAAAATTACCATTCAACGTTTCATTCTTCATGATGTATGGCAGGTAATTGGAGATGCTTCCTTTCAGGCTTAAATCGGACGAATTGATTTTAACCAACAGATCGTTCAGGTTCAACCTGGCAGGGGTGATCGTAATACTTCCCTGGGGGACAGAAATGCCTTTTGGGAAATCGGCATCTTTATACAAGACATCTTTTAAAGAAATATTTCCTTTTGCCGTGAATTTCTCGTATTGCTCTTTTTCGATATATTGATATTTCCCTTCTAAAGTAATGTCCGTGGTTATGATCCCTGCTAAAGTAATGTCTTTTAAAGGTAGCGCTTTTTTCAGATTGGAGAAATTAATCGTTCCGTTAGCTCCGCCATTTAATAAAGGATCGTCCAACTGGCTGACCTTTAAAAACATATTGAAAGGGTTTCCGGCAATGTCGAATGAAACACGTTTCAAATCCAGCGTCGTTGCATTCGGACTTCCTCCGGGATTGGCGATATTTAAATCTATATTAATTTTACGGATCGCTTCCGGTAGGCCCGAATATTGCACCTCTGCCTGATTCACTTTTAATTGAGCGTCGATAGCCGGTAGGTGATTTTCATACACATCCCCGTTGGCTTTTACATTCAGGTTAAAATCTCCGGTTGCATTCAGCCCGTCGAGATAGTGTTTAAAATTCTTGGGGATCAATGCTAATAAACTTTCAAATTTAGTATCCGGAGCATTCATCGTTAAATCTACCCGATACCTGTCTTCCAGCATTGCGACTTTACCCGATAGATTCAGCCGTAATTCGTTGATGGACAGATCGCTGTTTTGTAGTTCATAAACCTGTTCCTCGAAATTGGCTCCGATCTCCGTGTTCCAGGCAAAATCCATTTGATTCACCCAGACATTATCTTGCTGACGGAAAGAAATATTTTGAAGAGCCAGTGCGAGTTTGAGTAAAGTGTGATTGGCTGAAAAATTACCGGATAATTGCATACTTAAATCCTCAATTTTGGCATAAGTCGAATTTTGTAAATCGGTGTACGATATTTGTAAATGCTCGATAGCAATATCGTTAAACAGTAAGCCTTTATCTTCTTTTGTCTTTTCTGTGGATTCTTCCGGACGGGGGGCTGGAGTGGAGGTCGTGTCGGTGGAAATCAGTATGTCCCAATTCGCTTTGCCTGAAGCCGTCACCAGGGGAGCGAAACGTGAATCCTTCAATAAAACTTTATTGACGATGATCTCATTCCCGGAAATCAAAGATTTCAAATTGACGGAAGCTTCGAACAAGGGAATACGAACAATCGTATCCTGGGCAAATTCTTCTTTACCGGATATAGAAACTTGTTTTACCGCTACATTCAGGTTTGGAAAACTTTTAAACATACTCAATTCAATATCTCCGATAGAAACTTCTGCATCGATATGCTTCTCTGTCTGATTTTGTATGATCTTTATAATATCGCCTTTAAAGAACGAAGGAATAATAAATAAAGCCGCTAATAGGAGGACTAAAATAATTGCTAAAATGATAAAGACTTTTTTCATAGCTCAGTAGTGTGAGGTGAATAATTGTTATAAGCAAAAATAATAATAATAACTCAACGCATTCATTTAAAATAAGGTTTAATTTTTCTTAGGATAAATGAGGGCAAAATTTGTTTTTCTTCCAGTAGGGCAAAAGATAGCTTGCCATATTTACGTTTTGCGTTGAAAATAGCCTTTACGTTCTCATACTCTAAATAAGGATGCTGTAAAACAGATTTAAAACTCATCGTGTCGAGATCGCGTTGCCGGATCAAAGCCGGGTCGGCCGAAAAATAGGGTACAGCCGAATCGGCGTTGAAATAAGTCATCTTAATCTCCTTTAATTGCTCCACCGAATAATAACCGCCTAACAATTCCCGGTAACGTAAGATTTTCTTTGCATAGTAAGGCCCGATTCCCCGGACGGCATCCAGCATTGCGCTGTCGGCTGTGTTTAGTTCCACCTTTATTGCTTTACGTTTGGGAACTTTGGATTTAGCCTTTAATTTTTCGGATAATGCCGGATCGGAATTTAAAATAGAGGTATCTATCTCGACTTCTTCCGTATCGACAAGTAGGAAAAAATCATGCTCCTGTTGTAAAAATTGACCGGGCAACACAAGAATACCTATAAAAAGTAACAGGATCACGACGCCTTTTTTCTGTAAAGAATTAAAGACCATAACACACAATTTTAAAATAAAATCTTTGTAAAAGATACGATAAATCTTTGAATATCAGCCAGGGAAACAGACAATTCTTATCAAAAAATATTTACAATCTTTTTAAATATTTGAAAATAAGATTCTTCTCTTTCGATATGTAAAATATTTTCAAAAAATAAAACCTTTTTTTTGCATAAACCGAAAAACCCCTTATCTTTGCACCCGCAATTAAGCAAAACCAACGATTCAGTAGCTCAGCTGGTAGAGCACAACACTTTTAATGTTGGGGTCCTGGGTTCGAATCCCAGCTGGATCACTTTTAAAAGCTAAAAAATAAAGAAAACTCCTGAAATTCAAAGAATTTCGGGAGTTTTCTTTTTAGGCAAAACCTTAAAAAATAGCGGATTTGGGTATGAAAATCCGAGGAAATAGGTGGACTTGATGCTGGCGGATTTTAGTTTGCGGGTATAATGGTAATATTTTGATTGACAGTGTTTAATATTTGGTGGATGATTAAGTTTCCGGTGGGCTGTAGTTTCGGTAAAGGGAGCAGAAGGGAATATTTTTGACGAAGCATACAAATGATATAGTTTTATCCGATGACTGGAACAAATTTTGAAGTATTTTTGGAGGTAATTTCCCAATGGGGAAAAAGAAGAAATATAAGTAGAGCACGATAATGAAACGATTGATAATCCTTTTATGGCTGGCCGGAATTTTATTATTTTCCGGTTGCAAGTCTAAGAATGCAGCCTCGACGGCCGATTTTACAAAGAAAGTTTATGTACCGGAGTATGCTTCCGGATTTGAAATTGCAGGTATCGACGGCGGACAAAGTACGTTGATCCGGATTTTTAACCCCTGGCAGGGGGCGAAGGATGTCGAAATGTCGTATTTCATTGCCCGTAACGGGGAAAAAGCGCCACGCGATTTTGAAGGTGTTACGATCCCTGCCGGGGCCAGGCGGATTGTATGTATGTCGTCCAGTTATATCGCAATGCTGGATGCTTTGGAACAAACGGACCGGATTGTCGGGGTGTCGGGAATGGATTATATTTCCAATCCGTATGTTATCGCCCATAAGGTGACGCTCAAGGATATGGGACCGGAGATGAATTATGAACTTTTGGCTGGTTTGGCTCCCGATCTGGTGTTGCTTTACGGCATTGGAGACGCACAAGCCACAACTACCGATAAGCTGAAGGAACTCGGTATTCCCTATATGTATGTGGGAGAGTATCTTGAAGAGTCGCCGTTAGGTAAAGCAGAATGGTTGGTTGCGGTGGCCGAGCTGACCGATAGCCGGGAAAAGGGTAAGGCTGTTTTTCAGGCTATTCCGAAACGTTATAATGCTTTAAAACAACTGACCGCCGGAACCGGGGAACGGCCTACTGTTATGTTGAATACGCCCTGGAACGACAGTTGGGTCGTGCCGTCTGTGAAAAGTTATGTGGCACAATTGATTACGGATGCCGGAGGGGATTATATTTATAAGAAGAACACTTCCAACAGTTCGCAATCCATCGGGCTGGAAACGGCGTATGGGCTGATCCGTGAGGCCGATGTATGGCTGCATGTCGGTATGGCGACGACACTCGATGAACTGAAGGCTATGAATCCGCAGTTTTCCGATGCCAAAGCTATCCGTGAAGGTCAAGTATATAATAATAATTTACGCCTGACAGCCGGAGGGGGTAACGATTACTGGGAGTCGGCCGTTGTGCGTCCGGATATTGTACTTCGCGATTTAATTCATATCTTTCACCCGGAATTAATAACGGATACATTGTATTATTACCGTCATTTAAAATAGACACAGACAGAGATGGTCTATCGGTATGAACATTAAGTGTTTATGGATATACCATTTTTTCACATCAAGATGAGACGTAGCACTGCGATATTTATTTTTTTAGGATTATCGACACTATTGCTGTTTATGCTCGATATACTGACCGGCGATTCAGTTCTTTCTGCCGGACAGGTATGGGGTGTGTTTACTGGCAGCGAGACCGACACGATAACACGAAACATTGTGCTGAATATCCGGCTGGTAAGGGTTGCCGTCGCTATGCTTGTGGGTATAGCCCTTGCCGTAAGCGGTTTACAAATGCAAACCGTTTTTCAGAATCCGCTTGCCGAGCCTTATCTTTTGGGGGTTAGTTCCAGCTCCGGGCTGGGTGTCGCTATTTTTATTTTAGGAGCCCCTTTGTTCGGTCTTAGTTTTTCAGGTTTTTGGCAATCGCTGGGAATCGTCGGTGCCGGCTGGTGTGGTGCCGCAGCTATTTTAGTGGGGGTGGCTGTTATCAGCCGCTCTGTGAAAAATATTCTCGGAGTGTTGATTATGGGGGTGATGATCGGTTATATTACAGGAGCTATTATCCAAATTTTGCAATACCTGAGTTCTGCGGAGCAGTTGAAGATATTTTTTCTATGGTCGATGGGATCGTTGGGGCATGTAACCATCACCAAGCTGATGATTATGACTCCGGTCATTTTCCTCGGGCTGTTGCTGGCGGTGGTTAGTATCAAGGCCCTGAATCTTCTTTTGCTCGGCGAGAATTATGCTCAAACCATGGGTTTGAATATAAGGAGAGCGCGTACGCTGATTTTTGTTTCGACGACATTGCTGGCGGGAACGGTAACCGCTTTTTGTGGACCGGTGGGCTTTCTCGGGCTTGCAGTGCCACATATCGCCCGGTTAATATTTAATGACGCCGATCATCGCATTTTGCTGCCCGGTTCGGTTTTGTTGGGTATTGTTTGTATGTTGCTATGTGATATCGTTGCCAAAAAGTTGGTGCTTCCGATTAATTGTATCACGGCGTTGTTGGGGATTCCGGTCATTCTATGGGTTGTATATAAAAATCTTCGGTCAGCATGATTCAGCTCGATTCTTTAACGTTAGGCTATGGTTCAGACGTCCTGCTGAACAACGTTTCGGCTTCTTTGGAGGAAGGGGGGCTAATTGCTTTATTGGGGCGTAACGGTAGCGGGAAGAGCACTTTGTTGAGGGCTATTGCCGGATTAGGTGAAATCAAAGAGGGGAAGATACTGATCGGCGGGAAAGTCCTTTCCTGCCTGAAGACCGATGAATTGGCACGTATCGTTAGTTTTGTGACTACTGAAAAGGTTCGCGTCCCGAATTTGAAATGCCGGGATGTGGTTGCTCTCGGACGTGCTCCATATACCAATTGGAGCGGACGATTGCAGTCACGGGATTGGGAAATTGTTTCCGAAGCATTGGAATTGTTAGGCATGTCGGATTATGCTTCCCGGACGATGGATCAAATGTCGGACGGAGAGTGTCAGCGTATCATGATAGCCCGTGCTTTGGCCCAGGATACTCCGGTTATTTTGCTCGACGAGCCGACTTCTTTTCTCGATCTTCCGAACCGCTATGAGCTGGGGGTGTTGTTGCGTGGTTTGGCTCACCGGAAAAACAAATGTATATTTTTTTCTACCCATGAGCTCGATATTGCATTGACCCTGTGCGATTCCATTGCTTTAATAGACCGCCCCCGGCTGCATTATTTGCCTACCGGGCAGATGATAACGAGCGGGCATATAGAACGTTTGTTCCAAAACGAAACAGTGACTTTTGATGCCCGGGAATTACGGGTTATCGTTCGTTGAGCAAGGCACGGACAGCCAATCTAAAGAGCCATATTATATAGCGATCATCTTTTTCAGGTAGGCTTCGTTCAATAAATGTGTGGTTTGAAAGCAACCGTTATAGAATACAGCCCAGTTATTGAAAATACAGGGAATCTGTTTCGCTTTCTCGAGCGTATCGATTTCTATTAATCGAAGTGGGATATCGTTGTTTTCGCAATAGTTGTATATTTGCTCGATGCAGTTGGGTATGTAGGGACATTGTACGGTGTAGAATATGGTCAGTGCTTTTTCGTCGATCGTCTGGTGTTTGGCGTTAGCGTTGAAATGCGGCTTTGTACCGTCGAACGACAGAGCCAGTAGTTCATAATCTTCTCCGATGGTGTCTATGACCTGAAAGCCTTGTTTCTGCATGAATTTCTTGTCGGAAAGAAAGGGTTTTTTCTTTTTGGAGCTGATGATGCAAACGCCTGCTTTGTTTTGAGACCTGGCATCTTCTATGCAGGAGGCCAAGAGGGCCTGCCCGTACCCCTTGCCTTTATAGCTTCCGGATACCCATAGACAATAGATGTATAGGTAATTGTCGCCGGTTACAGGAACCCAGGCCTTTTCTAAAGGTGCATATTCAATGAATACTTTGCCTTGCACGTCGAGCTTGCGGAATATATGTCCTTCGGATATCCGGTCTGCCAGCCAGCGGCGTTTGTCGTTTACTCCTGTTTGATGCTTTTTGTCGGCGATTGCACAGCAAAGGTGTTCCTTTTCAAGGTTTTCACGTGTCAGGGTTATCATTTTTGTTTCCATAGGGGGAGGATTGTTTATTGTACTTGAAAACGTAATATGGTTCGTAATTTTTCAGGGGTGGTTTTGCGCGCATCCGACAGGTAAATTTCCCGGTGGTCCATTCCTGTCCTTATCCGGCCCTGTTGTGCTGCGAAGATTTCCATTTGTGCAAAAGATTCGGCTTCCCGGTCGTAGCTTCCTATGTGCAGGGCTTGAACGCACAGGCCGTCTGTCATGTGTTCGAATTTTACCTGATCCCATAGCGGGTTCGCTTTTTTCTTTTTCACGTGCTCCAGTATTTCCTGTGCATATTCCTTTGAGACGGTATCGGGTTGGCGTATCATCAGATTGAAAATCAGCGCATCTTTGTTCAATATGCCGTCAGGGGACAAAGGCGTGTCGTTTTCGAATTGCCACACTCCTTCCAGGGGATAGACGGTGTAATCCGGCTGTCCGGGAATATTTTTCTTTTTCAGATCCATTTTGACAGCGTAGGACAGTGTGTATAATGTACCGACATATTCTGCAAAAAAAGCATGGTTCGGATTTCCTTTTCCGGAGATGCAGAAATAATTGAATCCGGGAATTTCTATGACCTGCGGACATTCCGAAGGAGCATAGTAATTCTTTTCCTGTTTTCTCCATTCTTGTTTTATCATAGACTTTTATTTTATGGGGATATGTATTTTTGTGAGCAATTCCTCCCCGGTTGCATTCCGGGGATTGGTCAGGTATTCTTCATAAGCCAGGCCAAAACATAATTTGTCGCTGAAATTCAGGTTAATACAATTATACAGGTCTTGTAAGCCGGAATAGCTGCCTTTTAGAGTGTAAACGGCATATTTCCCTTCCCGCAGGCGGATCGTGCCGAATTCCCCCGTTGGCGTTTCCGGTTTTGGAATCGAGGCACAGGCATAAAAACGGCATAGTCCCGGAACGGTCACATTCGGATCGTCGAAACTGATGCCGATGAAACGCGTGGATGCAGATAGTATTTGCCGGCTTTTCAGGAAACCGATCAGTTTGTTCCAGGCTGTTTCATAAAGTCGTTTATCGCCGTATTGTCCTAAAATCCTTATGTAAATCAAATCCAAAGCGGCTTCTTTGCAGATTTCGGGTTGAATTTCGTTGTATGTGTTTTTACTGTTTTGTATCTGTTCTTTCAGTCGTTCCCGAAGTTTATCCTTATATGTTTTGGGAGGTATGCCGAATTGTTTTTTGAATGCTTTGGAAAATGATTGGGGATTGTCGTATCCTACCGATACGGCTAAGTTTGCCAGGTTCATTTCTTCAGTTTGCATATACAGAACGGCGCGCTCGATGCGTTGTCTCGCCACATACGCAGCCAACGGCTCATCGAGTACCGATCTCATGATACGTAGCAGTTGTCGTTCCGATACATTGATTTGTGCGGCAAGTGTGCCAATGGACAAAGGGGTGTGCAAGTTTGCACTGATGTAGTCGATCACCTGATTAATTTTTTGCCGATATATGTTTTCCGTGCTGTTTCGCATTTTCTTTGGGTCGATGTACAAAGGTAGGTAATCCGTACAGATAAAATATTGTCCGATCCTGCCATTTTGTATTTTATGAAGATGATAAAAATGGGCCGAGCGGATGTTTATAGGATTCCGGAAGTGTCAGGAATCTTTGAATAGATGAATCAACCGGATGCGGTCGTTTATCTGGAAATGATTTTTTCGTGAGGTAATGATGCCGGTTTCCGCTATTTGCCCCAATACGCGTGAGAGAGCCGGGCGGCTTACTCCGAATAGGTCTGCGAGTTCCCGGTGGGTATGGGGAATGTCGAATGTGGTGCTACCGTTCCGTTGTGCCTGTTCGAGCAAGTATCCGGCTAATTTGCTTTTTATTGTTCCGAAACGGAGCAGGCGTACTCTGTCGGAAAGGAATTTACTGCGGTCGGATATGCTTTGCATAAAGTTGTGCAATATTTTGACTTCCGTTTGGAGCAACCAGGTAAAATCGGCTCTGTGTATGGATATGATCTCTGTGTCGGTAACGGCGATCACATCGACCGGCAGCGTATTATCTGTGGCATACAGGATTGCCGGAGCGATAGAACGCGGAGAGAATATTTCTTCTATCACAATATGGTCGCCTGCAAAGTTTATCATTTCTCCCCGGACGATTCCTTTGTCAATGATCAGTAGTGAGCGATAACTGTCGCCCTGTAAGGCGATGGTTTCTCCCGCTTTATAGGATTTGCTATGGAATTTTCCATTTAGCAGCGAATCTAATTCTTCGGGGGACACCCCTTTGAATATAGGACATTTGTATATTTCTTCCATGTGTTTCCGGCTTTGGAGACAGTTATTGTTTTATTGCTGTGACCGGCCATTGGAGGCTCGATAAAGGCGTTCTGTTACAAAATAAACGATAAAATAAGATCGGTTGTAACAGATGTTACAAAGATAACGTAATCTATGGACTTATTTTTGCCTAAAAAACAGATATTTAATGAAACGTACTGTAATAAAAATCAATGAAAAACTTTGTAATGGCTGCGGGGTATGTATAAAAGGATGCCACGAAGGTGCTTTACAGTTGATTAAGGGCAAAGCGGTAATGGTAAGCGATCTTTATTGTGACGGCCTCGGAGCCTGTATCGGTGAATGTCCGGTGGGAGCGATTGAATTTGAAGAGCGTGAGGCGGAACCTTATAGCGAGGAAGCTGTTATGGAACGTTTGATTCCTAAAGGGGAAGAGGCCATCCGGGCTCATCTGAATCATTTGAAGGAACATGGAGAAACTTTATTTTTCCAACAGGGAATCGATTATTTGAAACGGCATGGGATGTCGGTCGATCTTCAACCGAAACAACCGTTGGCATGCGGCTGTCCGGGGACTATGGCGCGGAGTTTTGAGGCTGTCTCTGTGGGAGGAACTTCGTTTCAGCCCTCCCGGCTCAGGCAATTCCCGGTGCAGATGCATTTGCTGAATCCTCAGGCCGGTTTTTTACAGGGGGCGGATTTGTTGCTGGCGGCAGATTGTACGGCTTTTGCAAGCGGTGAATTTCACAATCGTTTTTTGAAAGGGAAAATTTTGGCGATAGCCTGTCCGAAACTCGATTCACGTACGGAGGCCTATGCCGATAAATTGGTACAGATGATCGATCAGGCTAAAATCAATACATTGACGGTACTTATTATGGAAGTTCCTTGCTGTGGAGGTTTACTGAGAATTGCACAGGCGGCACGTGAAAGAGCTGTGAGGAATATACCTCTGAAAGCCGTAGTGTTAACCGTTCAGGGAGAAGTAAAGAGTGAAGAATGGATTTAATTAATCAATAAAATAGAATGCTATGAACATGTTTTGTTTTCAGTGCCAGGAAACGGCACAAGGGAAAGGCTGTACCGTAAGGGTGTTTGTGGAAAGGTACCGCAAACCGTAGCTTTAATGGATTTACTGCTTTATGCCGTAAGGGGAGGTGCTATTGTGAATCGTTCTTTACGGGAGAAGAGAGATGCCGATTCGGAATAGGGGGTATATCTACTGTCGATATCGATATGAAAAATTGGATAACAGCATAATTGTTTCCATATTAGAGCCGCTTTTACGAAAGCGGTTTTTTAATTTTATAGTAAAAGATATGAGAGAAATCAGACGTAAAGACAGAGTTTTAGACGAGTTGCGGGCAAAAGAGTTGCTGGCAGAAGGAGAATACGGTTTTCTGGCTATGGTTAATGCAGACGGCGGCGGCTATGGTGTGCCGTTGAGTTATGTGGTGGCAGAAGGGGAGGAGGCTATCTATTTCCATTGTGCTCCGGAAGGGCATAAATTAATCAATCTGGATGCGGATAACCGGGTTACTTTTACAGTTGTGGGGCATACCCAGGTGATTCCCGGTCAATTCACTACAGCCTATGAATGTGTGATAGCGTTCGGACGGATAGAAAGGAGATTGCCCGAAACCGACCGTTTACGGGCTTTGCGGCTGCTGGTTGCAAAGTATAGTGCCGGGTTTGAGGAAATTGCGGAAAAATATATAAAAGGCTCGTTCGCCCGTACGGAAATTTTGAAGTTAAATGTCGAGCATATAAGTGCTAAAGCAAAGAAAATTCCGTTTTTTTGAAAGAGGGAGGACGGTTTTCATAGTAATAAATAATTTGTAAATATTCTATTTCATATTGAATCATAGAATGTTAATGATGTCTTTCTGAAAATTTTAATTGGGAAAAGGAACAAATCCACTGTTTTTGCGTTTAGGCGATTAAAGAATAATTGGATTTGAAATTAAAATTTGAAAGATGGCTAACAAGGTTTTAAAGCATGTTTCGACCTGGCAGCTGGCGTTAATGACTGCGGCGGCGGTTATTAGTCTGCGGGGATTGCCTATGATGGCACAAGAAGAATTGACCATGTTCTTCTACATTTTTTTCGCTACTTTTTTGTTTTTGATTCCTGCGGCGTTGGTGGGAGCTGAGCTGGGCAGTGCTTTTGCAAATAAAGGAGGCGGGGTTTATACTTGGGTAAAGGAGGCTTTTAATCAGCGGATGGGATTTGCCGCCATTTTTTTGCAGTGGATTCAGAATGTGGTTTGGTATCCTACGGTGTTGGGGTTTGCGGCGGCTTCTATCGCTTATATGATCGGTAGTCCCGCCCTGGCACAAAACGGAGTGTTTGTAGGAGTGTTTTCGATTGTCGTGTATTGGTTTGCCACCTGGGTGACGTTAAAAGGAACTTCTATTGTTTCCAAGATAACCAGCCAGGGCTTTTTGCTGGGAACGGTGTTACCGGGAGTGGTGGTTATCGTTGTGGCGATTATATGGATGATCGGTAAGAATCCGGTTGCCTTCGAGCATATTCCGGCTTCTCTCGGGGAGATCGTAAAGGTGACTCCCGATCATGTCCACCCGCGTCTCTTTCCACATATCAGCGGGATGAGCGATATTGCTTTTTTGGCGGGTATCCTTTTGTTGTTTGCCGGGGTGGAAGTACACGCCGTGCATGCCCAGGAGATGAATAATCCACAGAAACAGTTTCCGGCCGCTATGTTTTTGGCCGCTTTAATTTCGTTCGGATTGTTTACTTTAGGATCTTTAGCTGTAGCCATCATCACCCCTTATGATCAGATTAATTTGCAGGACGGATTATTGATGACTTTTCAGGAAGTGTTCCGGCATTACAATGTGGAATGGCTTACTAATGTTATGGGATTGCTGGTGGCTTTCGGAGCTTTGGCCGGGGTGTTGTCCTGGATTTCAGGTCCCAGCCGCGGATTGCTCTGGACTGCGCGCGACGGGCAGTTGCCTGATTTTATGAAAAAGACCAATAAAAACGGTATTCAGATCAATATCCTGATCATTCAGGGATGTATCGTCTCTGTACTTTCTTCTCTTTATATGATCATGAGCGATGTCAGCGTGGCTTTCTTTTTGCTCAGTGCGCTGACTATCGGGTTATATCTTTTGATGTATATGATGATGTATGCTTCCGGGATTAAGTTGCGTTACACTCAGCCTGATTTGCCGAGAAGCTACCGGGTTCCGGGAGGAAATACAGGGATGTGGCTGGTAGCGGGAATCGGTTTCCTGGCGGTGCTTTTTTCTTTTGCCGTGACATTCTTTCCACCTTCGCAGTTACCGGTGGGAAGCCCGGCATTTTATACGAGCCTGGTCGTTATAGGGACGGTTGTCTTTTTTGCCATGCCTTTTGTCATTAGTTTTGCGATGGATAAAAGGAAGCGAAAACAGGCTTCCCGGTGATTTAGAGGATGGGCGTTGCATTGCAACGCCCATTTTTTGTATCGTTCCGGCGATGCTGTCGGTGTGGGGAACGTGTTTCGCTTGGTTTGTAAATGCCGGAAGCAAGGTAAAAACACGCCGGGAGTGTATGAAGGGGAAACGGATGTTTATAAAAATGGGAAAACAGCCTTCCTTGAGTTGATATTGATGAGGTGTGTATGTGTGTGCTTCTCCGTGTATGCCTCTTATTTTAAGTTCGCGGAGCAGGTATTTACTCCGGGAGGCTTGGAGAGAAAGCCGGGGGATTTGGCTGTTTTCCCGAAAAATTTATGGATAACAGAAAAAGCAACAGGAAACTTAGGCAGGCTATTTCTGCCGGAAGAAAATAGGACTGCAAAGCCTCCTGTTGTTTTCTATTTGCTTGAAAATATAAGGAGAAAAGTCCGTGGGCGATTCGTTGTGAATCGTGTTGAAGTAAATGCGCGGACTTTTTCCCACTTTCTCCAACACAGGTTTCTCACGACCTATACAAGACTCAGTGGGTAAGCCCGCGCTTGTCAATATATTATGGTATATACGACCTTTGAGCGCGAGCGTTACTGCACCCTCCCTGTCTTGTATGAATATTGTGAGAATTTGTGTTGGCAGGGAAAGCAAAACGCTACGATAAATAAAAGAACTCAGGCAGCTATCTGCCTATTATCCCCCAAAGTAAATTAAAAATTTTTTCATTCGCAATTTATTCTTTCTTTTCAGTAGGATTTTTTGTTTACAGAAAAACGACAAATTCATATTTATGAAAGATAAATTGTGAAATAATTAGGGGAAATTTTTGTTTTATGAGGTCGATTTATGAATCGGTTATAAAAATGTTGGGTTAGAGAGATTCGTTAAACCATTCATAATGAATGGATATATGATTTGTCTATATGTAGATAAAATCATTCGATAGAAAATATTGTTTATATCAATAAAATTGATATATTTTTGTAAGGCGAATAAGAAATATCAATAATCATTTAAATACAAAAACAATGGAATCAATCATTAATTCTCAATTACCTGAATTCAGTGTTCAGGCTTTTCAAAACGGATCTTTTCAAACGGTGACCGATCGGGATGTAAAGGGCAAATGGGCGATTTTCTTTTTTTATCCTGCCGATTTCACATTTGTATGTCCTACCGAGCTGGTAGATATGGCAGAAAAATACGAGCAATTCCAGTCTATGGGAGTAGAGATTTATTCGGTAAGCACCGATTCTCATTTTGTGCATAAGGCCTGGCATGATGCGTCTGAGAGTATCCGTAAGATAAAATATCCGATGCTTGCCGATCCTACGGGTGCATTGAGCCGTGCTTTCGGGGTGTTGATCGAGAAAGAAGGAATGGCTTTCCGTGGTACTTTTCTCATTAATCCGGAAGGACAGATTAAAATTGCTGAAATTCATGATAACGGGATAGGCCGTAACGCAGATGAATTGTTGAGAAAAGTGGAAGCTGCCCAGTTTGTGGCTACTCATGATGGAGAGGTTTGCCCGGCCAAATGGAAGAAGGGCGAAGCTACTTTGAAGCCGAGTATCGATCTGGTCGGTAAAATCTGATCGTATTGTGAAGCGCCGGCAAACTTGCCGGCGTTTTGTTTATAAAATGATTACGTTTATATTATGAGTATGTTAGAAACAGCTTTAAAAAAGCAATTACAGGAAATCTTTGCCGGACTGGAGTCGGAATATGTTTTAGATATCCGGGTGTCTCCGGGACATGAAAGCCGTAATGAGTTATTGGGATTATTGGAGGAGGTGGCCGGGTGTTCCGACCGGATTTCCTGCCGTATTTCAGAAGGTGAAGATTTAGAGTTTACTTTACAGAAGAACGGGCAGGAAACCGGGATTAAATTCCGTGCCGTACCCAATGGTCATGAATTTTCATCTTTGTTGCTGGCAATTCTGAACAGTGACGGAAAAGGTAAGAATATTCCGGATGAGGCCATCCGGAACCGGATTAAAGGTTTGAAGGGAGATGTCGAGTTGAAAACTTATGTTTCTCTGACTTGTACGAATTGTCCCGATGTGGTGCAGGCGTTGAATGCTATGGCTGTGTTGAACAGCCGGATCCGGCACGAAATAGTGGATGGAGCGATCAATCAGGAAGAAGCCGAAAGAATGAAAATACAAGGAGTTCCTTCGGTGTTTGCCGACGGAAAGTTGATTCATGTGGGGCGCGGTGATTTAGGTGAGTTGCTTGGGAAACTGGAATCCTTGTACGGTATGGAGGAAATGGGGGGAACGAAAGAGGTGAAGCCTTACGATGTGATTGTGGCGGGAGGCGGTCCGGCCGGGGCTTCCGCAGCGATTTATTCGGCCCGTAAAGGTTTGAAAGTGGCTGTAGTGGCAGAACGTATCGGGGGACAGGTGAAAGAAACGGTCGGTATCGAAAATGTGATCTCTGTACCGGAAACCACGGGCGAGCGTTTAGCGAACGATTTGCGCCAACACATGCAGCGTTACCCGATCGATCTTTTGGAACACCGGAAGATAGAGCGGATCGGGTTGGACGGGAAAAGCAAGGTGGTGACGGTAACCGGAGGGGAAAGGTTTTCCGCTCCCGTTCTGATTGCGGCTACCGGTGCCAGCTGG
>OGOU01000546.1_pt1 | contig 33386 bp, 27 predicted proteins | sample 1552721 | NCBI WGS metagenome assembly OGOU01 (sample SAMEA2580176, study PRJEB22360) | human gut metagenome | biome: human gut; feature: human-associated habitat; material: faeces | place: Denmark | collected 2008/2010
GGAGCAGAAGAGCCCATACCCCCTCGTCCCAAGCCCCCCTGACGTAAGAAGGGTTCTCGGTTTTGTATATTTATAATACTGTGCAGCCCACATCTGATGCTGTCCAACTTCTGTTGTGATAATCGCATCTCCCTCGGTAAGCTCGTAAATCTTCTCAATAAGTCCTGGACCGGAAAGACGTTCTTGATGATAAGTCATCGGATATTTTGCTTTCATATCCTGAATTTCCTGCATCCAGGCTTCATGTTGCTGCTGGGAAAGTCTTCTATTTAAAATAGTAAGAACTGCCTTTACATCACCGATAATTGCAGTATCAATTAAAATATTTTTATTTACCTCAGCAGGATCGATATCAATCTGAATGATTTTTGCTCTGCTAGCAAATGTCTTGGCATTACCATAAACACGGTCGCTGAAACGTGTACCGATTGCAATGAGTAAGTCTGATTGGGATACCCCGATATTCGAAGTCTTCGTTCCATGCATTCCCAACATTCCTGTATAGGCTGGATCCTCTCCTGGAAAAACACCCTTCCCCATAAGTGTATCACAAACTGGGGCATCAATTTTCTTTACAAACTCTCTTACCTGTTCACTGGCATCGAAGAATGTACAGCCGCCACCAAGAAGAACATATGGCTGTTTTGCTGCCTCAATCATCTCGATTGCTTCCTTGACACTCTTTTCTTTGATTGTCTCACAGACTGGGTGAATCACGGCTGGTTCCATAGATTCAAAATATGTCTTTGCTGCTGTGACATCTTTTGTAATATCTACTAAAACCGGGCCTTTTCTTCCTGACTGTGCAATCTGGAATGCCTCACGGATGGTATCCGCAAGTTTTTCAATATCTTTTACAATATAGTTATGTTTTGTTACTGGCATTGTTACACCTTTGATATCAATCTCCTGGAAAGAATCCTTTCCAAGAAGGCTGACACCAACGTTTGCTGTAATCGCTACGACTGGAATGGAATCCATGTAGGCAGTTGCCAGCCCAGTCACGAGGTTTGTTGCCCCCGGACCGGATGTAGCCATACATACTCCTACTTTACCAGTTGCTCTGGCATAACCATCTGCTGCATGGGAAGCTCCCTGCTCATGAGAAGTAAGAACATGATGGATTTTGTCACTCTGTTTATATAATTCATCGTAAATATTTAAAATCGCTCCGCCCGGATAACCGAAAACGGTGTCTACCCCCTGCTCTTTTAAACACTCTAATACGATTTCTGAACCATTAAGTACCTGCTTCATTATAAATATACCCTTTCCAATTATTTTAACTGGTCAACATCTAAAACTGCGCCTCTGTTTCCAGAAGTAACAAGAGCAGCATAGCGGCGAAGGTAACCATCTGTAATTTTAGGCTCTCTTGGCTGCCATTTTTCTTTTCTCTTTGCTAATTCTTCATCAGAAACATCAACATTTAAGCTGTTGTTTGGAATATCAATCTTGATGATATCTCCCTCTTCAATTAAAGCAATTGGTCCTCCAACGGCTGCTTCTGGGGATACATGTCCGATAGAAGCTCCTCTGGAAGCACCGGAAAAACGTCCATCTGTAATTAATGCTACAGAATCGCCAAGTCCCATTCCTGCAATTGCAGAAGTAGGATTTAACATTTCTCTCATTCCAGGGCCACCCTTTGGTCCTTCGTAACGGATAACAACAACATCACCAGGAACAATGTCGCCACCTTTGATTGCCTTGATCGCATCTTCCTCACAGTCAAATACTCTTGCAGGTCCTTCATGTACCATCATTTCAGGAACAACGGCAGACTGTTTTACGATACCAGTATCTGGTGCGATATTTCCCTTTAAGACAGCGATTCCACCCTGTGCCATGTAAGGGTTGTCGATTGGACGGATGACTTCTGGGTTTAAGTTATGAACGTCTTTGATATTCTCTCCTACTGTCTTTCCTGTTACAGTAATCTGGTCTTCGTAAAGAAGTCCTTTTTTACTAAGTTCATTCATAACAGCATATACACCGCCAGCTTCGTTTAAGTCTTCCATATAAGTTGGTCCTGCTGGTGCAAGATGGCAGAGGTTTGGTGTTTTTGCACTGATTTCATTCGCAATATCCATGTTCAGTTCTACGCCTGCTTCATGTGCGATTGCAGGGAGGTGAAGCATTGTATTTGTAGAGCATCCAAGTGCCATATCTACTGTTAAGCAGTTTAAGAAAGCTTTCTTTGTCATAATGTCGCTTGGGCGTACATTATTTTTCAGTAATTCCATAACCTTCATACCTGCATGTTTTGCAAGACGGATTCTCTCGGAATATACGGCTGGAATTGTACCATTACCCCGAAGCCCCATACCAAGAACCTCTGTCATACAGTTCATGGAGTTGGCTGTGTACATACCAGAGCAGGAACCACAGGTAGGACATACTTTGTTAACGTATTCTTCTACCTTTTCTGCTGTCATTTTACCAGCTTCATAAGCACCTACTGCCTCAAACATAGAAGAAAGACTTCTCTTTCTTCCATCAACGTGTCCTGCTAACATTGGACCGCCACTTACAAAAACAGTTGGTACATTGATACGTGCTGCTGCCATTAAAAGTCCAGGTACGTTCTTATCACAGTTTGGAATCATAACTAAAGCATCAAACTGATGAGCTTTTGCCATACATTCTGTGGAATCTGCGATTAACTCTCTTGTTACTAAGGAATACTTCATTCCAGTATGTCCCATAGCAATACCGTCACATACAGCAATTGCAGGAAATACAACTGGTGTACCACCAGCCATAGCAACACCCATCTTTACAGCCTGTGTGATTTTGTCAAGATTCATATGTCCTGGAACAATCTCATTGTAGGAGCTTACGATACCTACTAAAGGTCTCTCCATCTCTTCCTTTGTCATGCCCAGTGCGTTGAACAGAGATCTGTGTGGCGCCTGCTGCATTCCAACCCTAACATTATCACTCTTCATCTTTTTTCCTTTCCCATCACGCGAGTGGATTCTAGTACCGGCGGACTCAAATGTCCGCTTGTGATATATCTGAAACACACTCCGCTTTTCTGTATATCATTGAACCACTCGCTGTGAATGTCAAATTTATTTATAATTTCCTACATTTTATATATACATCATCTTCAATATACCACCGCGGAGTGCTCTCTCTCGTATGTCCGCTTGTGGTATATCTTGTTGGTCGTTAGATTCTCTCGCAGATAAGATCACCCATCTCGGAACAGCTTACGAGCTGTGTTCCCTCTGAGTGGATATCTATGGTTCTGTAACCGTCCTTGAGCACCTGCTTTACAGCGTTCTCCACCGCATCTGCCTCCTTGTCAAGGTCAAATGTGTATCTGAGCATCATGGCTGCTGACAGGATGGTTGCTATTGGATTTGCCTTGTTCTGTCCTGCTATGTCAGGTGCTGATCCGCCTGATGGCTCGTACATACCAAACTTTGTCTCGTTAAGTGATGCCGATGAAAGCATTCCGATAGACCCCGAGATCATGGACGCCTCGTCTGAGAGGATATCTCCGAACATATTCTCTGTGAGGACCACGTCGAACTGTGCCGGATCCTTTACAAGCTGCATTGCACAGTTGTCTACGAGCATGTGCTCAAGCTCAACCTCAGGGTAATCCTTTGCCACTTCCTCAACGACCTTTCTCCAAAGTCTCGAAGAATCAAGAACATTTGCCTTGTCAACGGATGTGACTTTCTTTCTTCTCTTCATAGCTATGTCAAATGCCTTAATTGCAATTCTTCTGATCTCGTTCTCATTGTATGTGAGGGTATCAACGGCCGTCATGACTCCGTCAACCTCCTCTGTGTGTCTCTCGCCAAAGTAGAGACCACCGGTGAGCTCTCTCATCATCATCATGTCAAATCCGCGCTCTGCGATCTCAGCCTTGAGTGGGCAAGCCTCCTTCAGCTCATCATAAAGATTTGCAGGACGAAGGTTTGCGAAGAGGCCAAGCTCTTTTCTGATCTTTAACAGTCCTGCCTCCGGGCGGAGATTTGGAGGGAGCTTATACCATGGTGATGTGGATGTATTTCCTCCTATCGAACCGAGAAGAACAGCATCCTTTGACTTTGCAACTGCCACTGCCTCGTCTGTGAGCGGCACACCAGTTGCATCTATTGAACATCCACCCATGAGAATCTGCTCATAGTCAAATGTATGTCCGAACTTCTCTCCGACTGTATTAAGGACCTTCATAGCCTCTGTGACTACCTCAGGGCCGATACCGTCGCCTTTTATTACGGCTAAATTACACTGCATTTTCTTATTCCTTCTTTCGATTATTAATTCTTGCTATTTATGTAGTTGATGAGTCCCTCACTCTTGATGATCTCCTGCATGAACGGAGGGAATGCCTGTCCTTTGAACTCTGTTCCCTGGGTTCTGTCATAGATCATACCGCTGTCAAAATCGATCTCCACATCGTCGCCTGCCTGGATAGCCTCAGCTGCCTCAGGGCACTCGATGATAGGAAGTCCGATATTGATGGCATTCCTATAGAAGATTCTGGCAAATGTCTCTGCGATGACACAGCTTATTCCTGAAGCCTTGATGGCTATAGGTGCGTGCTCTCTTGAAGATCCACAGCCGAAGTTCTTTCTTGCCACAATGATGTCGCCCGGTTTTACGCGCTTAACGAAATCCTTATCTATATCTTCCATACAGCTCTTTGCAAGCTCTGCAGGGTCTGATGAATTCAGATATCTTGCAGGGATGATTACATCTGTATCTACGTTGTCACCATATTTGTGTACTGTTCCATGTGCTTTCATAGTCTATCTCCTTTATCTCTATAGAAATTTGCTAAATCATGCAAGCCTGACCTTTTGGGTGCTTTAGCATGCTTAGCAAACTTCTTCATATTCTATGTTTTTTATTACAAACCAAGTTCGTCAGGGCTGCTGATCTTACCTGTGATCGCTGATGCAGCTGCTACAGCCGGGCTGGCAAGATATACCTCTGAGTCAACGTGACCCATACGTCCTACGAAGTTACGGTTTGTTGTTGATACAGCTCTCTCTCCTGCTGCCATGACACCCATATGTCCTCCGAGACATGGTCCGCATGTAGGAGTTGAAACCACTGCTCCAGCCTTGACAAATATAGTCATAAGACCTTCCTCAATACACTGAAGGTAGATATCCTGTGTTCCAGGAATGACGATGACTCTGACACCGTCGGCAACCTTTCTTCCCTTGATGATATCGGCTGCTATTCTCATATCTGAGATACGTCCATTTGTACATGAACCGATGACTACCTGATCGATCTTGATATCGCCAACCTCATCGATAGTCTTTGTGTTCTCTGGGAGATGTGGGAAAGCAACTGTCGGCTTAAGCTGTGACAGGTCGATGGTATACTCTGCATCATATACAGCGTCCTCGTCTGCCTCATACTTTGTATATGACTTTGTGCTGTGCTCCTTCATGTACTCCTCTGTAAGCTCATCTACAGGGAAGATACCGTTCTTGGCACCAGCCTCGATGGCCATGTTTGCAATTGTAAATCTGTCATCCATAGTAAGGTTCTTGATACCCTCGCCAACGAACTCCATAGACTTGTAAAGTGCTCCGTCGACGCCGATCATACCGATGATGTGAAGGATGACATCCTTACCGCTGATCCACTTTGCCTTCTCTCCAACGATGTTGAACTTGATGGCTGATGGAACCTTGAACCAAGCCTTGCCTGTCACCATTCCTGCTGCCATATCTGTACTTCCGACACCTGTTGAGAATGCTCCGAGTGCTCCGTATGTACATGTATGTGAGTCTGCACCGATACATGTCTCTCCTGCTACGATAAGTCCTTTCTCTGGAAGGAGCGCATGCTCGATACCCATTGCTCCGACGTCAAAATAATTCTCAATCTCATTTGCCGCCGAGAACTGTCTTACACACTTACAGTGCTCTGCGCTCTTGATATCCTTGTTTGGTGTGAAGTGATCCATGACAAGTGCTATCTTCTTCTTGTCAAATACTTCCTTCTTGTTGAACTTCTCCATCTCGTGAATTGCAACCGGTGTTGTTACATCGTTTCCTAATACTAAATCCAAATCTGCCTCGATAAGCTGTCCTGCTTCAACTGCTGGCAGTCCTGCATGAGCAGCTAAAATCTTCTGAGTCATGGTCATACCCATATGTATAGTCCTCCTATCATTTGTTTCTAAATACAAATTCTTACTCTTGATAATATCACTCATCCAGATATAATTACAATATATAAAAAGAATAATTATTATAACTTGGAGGAATGTCATGATAAGTAATCTGAACAATTACGTCATATTTCATACAGTAGCAAAGACCGGAAATATCAGCAAGGCTGCAAGCCAGCTCTACATCAGCCAACCAGCGATCAGCAAATCAATATCCAAGCTTGAAGCAGAGCTTGGCACTGCCCTCTTTTCCAGAAGCTCAAGGGGCGTGGTACTGACGGAGGAGGGACAGGTGCTCTACGAGTATGTGGAGAGGGCTTTCGATTCACTGAACATGGGCGAGGAAAATCTGAAGAACTACAAAGAACTTGGGATCGGACACATAAGGATCGGTGTGAGCACATCGCTGTGCAAGCACATACTCTTGGACTACCTGAAGGACTTCATAAGAGAAAATCCAAATATCAAGTTCAGCATCGACTGCCACTCAACGATCAACACCATCAAGCTGCTCCGAAACGAGGATATCGATATAGGTCTCATCTGCAACACCGAACTTCCAAAGGGGATAGTCTACTCTCCTGTCAGGGAGATCCACGACGTATTTGTGGCCAGTCCCGAATATCTGGACAATTTCTACGAGCGTGCAAATGAAAAGGCTCACTATAGTTTTGCTGATGATCTTCCAAACAATATCAAAGGCAACTTCATCCCTCTGCTAAGCTCAGGTCTAACCTCTGTCACAGGCGAGGATGCACCAGTTCCGAATCATGATAAAAAAAGCAGAGACACCAGACATTCGTCCGGCATCTCTGCTTCTGATACAATTTCTGATTCAATTAACACCGATATCTCAAATATATCAACCGTTGACATCCTTGAGAATTCCAATCTCATGGTTCTCGAGGAGGCCAATGTAACCCGTACCCATGTGGACGAATATCTACGCTCCCAGGGCATAAGCTGCAGCCAGGTCCTGGAGATCAACAACATGGATCTTCTCATCGACTTCGCCGCCATCGGTATGGGCGTTGCCAGCGTGGTCCGCGAATTCGCCCAGGAACAGCTGGACTCAGGCGACATCACCGAGCTTCCGCTTGACTCTCCTATTCCAAGCAGAACTGTTGGATTCGCTTACTCGGGAGTTAGAAATCAGAGCACGGCTATGAGGAAGTTTATGGAGTGGGTGGGGGTGTGATCAATTATCAATTACATACTCTTGCATTTGATAAGCACGTTCTTGCCATCAAATGCAAATCCATAATGATATATCTGCGTTGTCGTTATGTTTTCTGACATCAGTTCGGCATCATACCAGGCTTTTACCTTTCCCTTCATGTCTGAAAGACCTGCCAAATCAAGTGCACTGAATACCTCCAGCTCTGTAAATCCAATGCAGTCCGCATACTCTTCTGATGTAGTCGTGATCACCGAAATATTGTTAAGATCAGAAAATATACTCTCCTTGCTTATCCTTGTTATGCCTGTCATAACAGCTCTATACATGTATGGATTTGTCTTAAATGTACTGTTAAAAAACTGTCTGACAAATCCAGTAAACTCCTCCCAGTATCCATTAAGATACGCCTCCTGCGTGGGTGTGTCATATTCATCGAGAAGTATTATGATCTTCTTTCCATAATATCTGTAAATAAACAGACTCAGGATCTTTAACGAGTCTGCAGCATACTGATCAGGCATTCAAGGTCTTCCCAAAACGTCTCGGTATGGTGATCAAGGTCACGTCATCACGGCTTTCCCACTACTCCCTGATGAATTCCGTTTTGTCAATGAGGAAGCTGTCCTCTTCCCGGAGTTTTATAAAATCCTGTACTCCAGGATTTATTGGCTTTATTCCTATACCACTCCTCATTAATCCTCGCCTCCATTTTATTAAATATGTTCACACTCTCCGTCCATGAGGAAGTCATCTCTCACGAACTTTCCCATACTTTCCTATCAATTTCTTTGAACGTCATGTCAAATGTCCCAAAAACTTTGTTTCAATTCTATCATCTGCCCTGTCAAATGACAACCGCCGTGATTGCAAAGTCTCCTTGAAATCAGTTACCACCTTCGATATTGTTTTTTCTTGTTCTTTCTTCATTGTAGCAGAGAATTAATACAACTAATTTATCCATTTTACGTTTACGCCTTACAATCTAATATAACATCGCATATTCTATCAACATCGTCTAAACTCAGATCTGCATAGAGCGGCAGTGTCAAAACTCTGTTTGCAACACTCCTTGCAACAGGGGTATCATCCACATCATATTTATTATGAAAACATGCAAATGTATTTGTAAGCGGATAGAAATACTTTCTCGCACATATGCCATCATTCGCAAGTCTGTCAAACACTTCATTTCTGCTCGCTCCAAATGTTCTCTCATCAAACAGAACCGGAAAATAAGAATAGTTATATGTCACATCCGGCTGTCTGCTGTTTAACTGTAAGCCATTAACTCCCGCAAGTCTTTCCATATATCTGTCATAAACAACTTTTCTCTTGCCAATCTCCGAATCAATGTGCCTCAGATTACATATTCCCATAGCTGCGCAGAATTCGTTCATCTTTGCATTTGCACCAACAGCATCCACGTCCTCAGGACCGTGTATACCGAAATTTTTAAGTTCATATAGTCTTGCACCGAGCTCTTTGTCACGGTAACACACTGCCCCACCCTCTATGGTATTGAACACCTTCGTCGCATGAAAACTAAAGCATGAGGCATCACCAAAACTGCCAACACTCTCACCTTTATATGTCTCACCGAACGCATGGGCAGCATCATATATCACTTTCAGTTCATATTTGTGCGCAATTCTATGTATCCCATCTATATCACATATATTGCCATATACATGAACTGGCATTATCGCACATGTCCTGTCAGTTATAAGATCTTCTATCTTGGTGGCATCCATCGTATATGTAACAGGGTCTATATCGCAGAAAACCGGCTCAAGGCCATTTCTGACTATCGCATGGGTTGTAGATGCAAATGTAAAAGGAGTCGTTATCACCTCCCCCTGTAGATTCATAGCTTGAAGTGTCATCTCAAGTGCCATGTGTCCGTTTACAAGGAGTTCAACGTTGTCAACGTTCAGATACTTTTTCAATGCATTTTGCAACTCAATATGTTTTTGTCCCATATTTGTAATCCAATGTGTATCCCACAGTGATCGTATCTCCTGCACATATTCATCCATGCCCGGCATGGATGAACGGGTGACTAATATTTTCTTATTCATATTTTCTCTTTTCTTTCGCATTTATGGTTTTACTGCAACTCCAAGTTCTGCCGATTTATACGCCGCATATATGATCTTTGCTGTATCATAAGCCAGATCAAATGAGGATTTAGGTTCCCTATCATAATATATCGACTCTATAAAGTCTCTCATCTCATCAGTATATCCCCTTATAATCTCGTCCTCCAAAAAAGGCTTATTCCAACCTGTCTTTGATGGCAGCATCTCCGAAATATATACATCATCCAGTCTATCTTCATCAAGGAAATATGTTTCCATCATATCTGACATAGTCATCTTACAGTTTATAACCGCATCATTACAATACAATTCTACATAATTCTTAGAACCACCTAAAAGCATATCATTAGCCATAATAACAGCCCTCGTGTTATCACTAAACGTAATAATAACTGTTGCACAATCCTCAACATCAATAGGAGTTGCCGCTATATGTCTGTGTTCATATTCAGTAAGCTGCGGTGTAATACGCCCCATGTCTGCAAAAACTGTTTTTACGCAAATATCTTTTCCATATGTTTCTGCCTCCACTTTTTTCAACCATAATATTGCCGAAAGTGGATGTGCGCCTGTTCGTATAAATGTTCCACCACCCGTTTTAGACCATTCTCCTGCAACAGGAGAACTTGATCCCTTTAATGATTCCTCACCTTTTGCAAATAGTATTTTAGATTTCTTCTTTCTTATTATCTCAGCAGCTTTAACTATAGCCGGCGCATATACAAAGTTCTCTGCATACATAAACTTCTTACCAGATTTATTGACCAGATCACGGAGTCTATCTAACGACTTTAACAATTCTTCATACATATGTGCTTTAGATACATTGTCGCCTATTGGTTCTTTATCGCCTGCTTTACCAAAATAACCGCTTAAAGGCTTTTCACATATAACATGTTTTCCAGATTTTAATACCGCTGTGATCATATCATCATGAACATATGGCGGCGTACATATATCTATAACATCTATCTCTGGATCATACAGTAAGTCGTCCAGCTCAAGACTGGTATTCAAAAATCCATACCGTTTTTTGTATAAATCTAATCTTTCCTGTCGTCTTCCAACAATGCACTTGTAACACAATGGAACCTCCGTGTACCGCTGAAGAGCATTCATATGTAACTCTGTTGCTCTTCCTGTTCCTACCATTCCAATACATATTTCCCCTTTTTCATTCATCCCTTATCCTCCATATTAACTATATTTAACTTTTATCAGATTGCAAATTTGCGGCAAATAAAACTGTCTTTCACTTTCAGTATCAAAATAAAATTGAATAAGTGCCATTTTGTCATACATATAATCTTCTATTTCATACCCCTTCGAATGCCACTCATCAATCTGTATTACATACTTTCTTATCAGAGGATCTATATCCATGCCATCATAGCAACCATTATGATCTGCCATAAGCGCATAATATCCATAATATTTCTGAGGGTGTACAGCACATGGCATTCCTTTCACAGATTCGCCTAACTCAGCACGGCATATCCATTCTCTCCAATCTATGCCAATTGAATTAGCTATTACTGATGTCGTATGATTTCCCGGAAATCTTCTCATCATCTCTACAATCCACGGTCCATCTGCCCCCATAATATACTGTATATCCATCTGTCCGTCTACCAAATGAAGTATCTTTGCTATTCTATTTATCTCCGGTATTAAAGCTTCTGTTGCAGTCTCCCAATTATCTGCAGGGAATATGCCATAACTTGTCATATATTTGTTTTTATATGAATAATCATTTGCCGTACCATATGACCTGACCTTCTCATCAACAATAAAAACATGCAGTGAGTGAAGTGATCCTTCTATATACGGCTCTATCACGATTTTTTTGTCCCTGGATACTTCAAATGCACGATCTACACCAGCTATCATCTCGTCTATATCATGTGCCACGCTTACCCCTTTTCCTCCTGCCATATCGCTGGGTTTTATAATAACCGGGAATCCATTATCCGAATATTTATATGCAGTTTCTTTTGAATCAAACCACCTGGCCAAAGGTGTCTTTACCCTATTCTCCAACGCAAACTTTTTAAACTTATCCTTTCTATGAATAATCTCTGTCGTCTCAAATGAATCATGTCCCTTCAGTCCCAGATGATCACATATATATGCGGCTGTCAGAACACAGTTATCCGAGCAACCGCTCATAACTGCATCTACGTGTATATCTTTCGCCATCTGAGCTATTCCTTCAAAGTCAGAATAATCAAATGGTATATATTGATCCCCATATTTATGTCCTACCTGTTCCGGAGCGTTTCCCGTTGTAATAACATAATATCCCAACATCTTCGCCTGTAAAATAAAGGGAATTTCAGTTTCTTTTGCCGTTAGCATTAACACTTTTTTCATCTTTTCACTCACTATCCTTCAACTGCATATAATACAAGTTCCTGACTCCACCGCTCATAAGCTCTAAGGTATAATTTATAATTAGAATTAAGCTTATGAATATATTGTGGAATTGTTATCAAATCTTCTCTTTTATGATAAACACATACTGCAAGCGCAGGATGATTATTTTCTATAACCGTCTTTCCTCCCTGTAACGCCATAAGTTCACTTCCTTCAATATCCATCTTAATAAAATCTACTCTTTCATACCTGTGCAGATCATCAATACTATCAACATCAACAGCCACACTTCCACCGTCATCAAAACAACTTGAAGTCGTATCACCAGTATAAAACATCAGTGTAGTCTTTTTCTTCCAAATCCCCTTGTTTATACATTTTGAACTAACCGTTTTATATTTGCTCATATTTTCGACCATTCGGTCATAATTATTTTTATCTGGTTCATATAATGTAACTTTTCCAGAAAAGTCGTTTCCTGTAATTTCTTTATAATTTTCTGCAAATGAAATATAGCTGTCACCATCATATGCCCCACAATCTATCCACGAAGTGACGCCTCCTATATCGATAAGATTCTCTGCAAAATACTGATTTTCTTCCCATATTTTAGCCAAATAATCATATTTCCCACTTATCTTAGAATTTATATACGCCTCTAAACAGTCCCTCGACTTTTCATCACTCAGAAGATTATATGTTTCTATAAATGCTGCCTTATTATTATCATAATACTCACGTGTAAATAATTCTTTCCCATCCAGCGTCCACAGAGACATAATATCCTCATCTATCACATTTGCATATTTCTCTATTTTTCTTTTTTTTATTTCACTATATCCACGAATCGATAATATCACCAAAGGCTTGTCTGTTTCATCATTCAATTTGCTTGTATCCATAACGGGTTTGCCGAATTTATATATTTCACCATCATCAGGACAATTATCAATAACAAACCCAGTAATATACGCAAACGCACCTAGTTTCTTTAGTCCGTTTACTAATATTCCAGCGCCTGAACCAGCCCCAAGAATATATATGTTTTTACCCTGTAAACGTGCGCATTCTATTTCTTTAAAGAAGATATTACTAGTCTCTTTTATATTCATTTTTCTATCCCCATAATTATTATCCATTAATTAATTCGAATTCATCTAACATTTTTTTTACATCATTTTTTGAATTAAACATCAAAATATCTATTATTGATAAATTTGGTTGGAATTTCCCATCAAATTGTTTATATTTTATCTCTTTGGTTTTCACAAAGCACAGTTTCACTCCACGCTTTAAAAATTCTCTCCCATCATATAATGTTTGACCTCCAACTGCATTATAATATTCATTTGCCCCAAGCACTTTACAAATATTTAATATCTTATTTTGTCCTTTCAGAGAATTATCTTTATCAAGTGATGAAGACCTTATTATTTCTGTTGTAATATCAAGATATTTAGTAATCTCCAAAAATGATTTTTCTATCAAATCTACAATTGCTATATCTCCACAATTTATAATTCTATCAATCATTGGAAAAATATCCTCAAAATATTTAGCTCGTCTATATGCAAGTTCAATAGTCCTCAACCTTTTTTCTATAAGTTCATCAGACAGACAACAATCCACATCCTTTATTAACTTATTTTGACTGACCCCCTGAATTGGAATATTGAAATACCTCGGTTCACCATCTATCAGTATTCTGTTTCTGTTTATCCACCCTCTTTTTATATAATTAACATCATCATAAATTACATATGTATCCACTACATTCATCAATTGCCAATATCCTATATATGGCATAAAGTATGGTTGCATTATCCCTACTTTTCTTTCCATCTTCATCTTTCTCCCATAACCAATAACTAATCATATTTTAAAAATGCCAATTATTTTTTCACCAACAATTTATACTTACTCATTATGTATCTAAACTCATCAAATCTTAATAAATATGAACCAACAATATAAATTATCATTCCTGTCAGAATTTGAACTACTACCCCTAATAATTGAGGTAGGGGCAGTATTCCTATATAGTATACAACTATCCCCATCACACCTGATAAAGCTAATGTTGGTAGTACATCTTTCAACTGATCAATATAACCATAATTTAAAAGACTTTTATTTGGTATAGAATTAACTATTTGTGCTATTACACACTCCAATAATACTCCATAAGCCATCGCTTTAACACTAAATCCGATAGTTGACACTAGAAGCGCTATTCCTACAACTTTTTTTATTACTTCCATTTTTAAAAAAATATCACTTCGTCCCATAGCCTTAATAGCATTCAAATTCGCTGTGTGTATCGGCCAAAGCATATATGACACGCATAATATTCTAACAAAAGGTACACATGGCAACCATTTATCAGTCAGTACAAGACTAACCAACGATTCTGCACAACATGCAAAACCAATCATTAATGGTGCCACTATATATACACTTATTCTAATTGCTCGACGTGTTAATAACCGAACCTCTTCCACTTTGTCCTGAACTTTAGACAATGTAGGCAGTAACACACTATCTATAGATATATTAATGTTGGTTGCTATTACCTTAGGCAACTTATCCCCCTGATCAAAAAATGCCAAATCTGATGACGTGTATATCTTACCTATCATCAAATTCCTCAAGTTGTTATAAACCGTATCAAGCAACGCAGACACCAACAGTTTCCATCCGAATTTCAACAAACTTTTTAATCTCTGCCAAGAAAACATAAATTTAGGTTTCCACCTTACAGTCAGCCAAAGAATTAATGTATCAATGGCTGTATTGGATACCTGCTGAATTGCCAACGCCCATACTCCATATCCTTTATACGCAAGGAAAATACCTATTATAGCTGATGCAACGGTTCCTCCTATAGTTGAAAAGAAAAAACGCTTAAATAACATATTGCGTGATACATAAGCCTGCTGTATTCCCTTCACGCCAGATATTATTATCGTTAAACTTATAAATCTTATGATTGGTGTAAGTCCTTTATCATTATAAAAAGCTGCGATGTATGGCGATGCAATATACATGACTATATACAGAACTACACACATAAACATATTAAAAAAAAACACCGATGAAAAATCCAGATCATCAGCATCCTTTTTCTGGATCAGCGCGGTGCCCAGCCCGCTGTCTACAAACACCTGTAATATAGTTGTAAATACCGTGACAAGAGCTATTGTTCCGTAATATTCCGGTGATAAAATTCTAGCCAGTATTATCGACACTACAAATGTAACTAGCTGCGCAGCTGTCCGCTCTGTAAAACGCCATATAAAATTTGCAATCGTACTATTATTTTCGCTTTTATTTTTCATCTATCTATTTACCGTACTCTCTGAAACTCTTTTTAGATATACGCTGTACTAATATTACAAACCAGGGGCAATAATCCATACAATAATTATATATTTTATCCTTAGCTGAACAAACTGTTTTAAAATACTGTTTTTGTTCATGTCTTGCCATTCTATAAGATCCCGTCTCCATCAAAAAATTATATCTTTCCTTGCTCATCACCATACTTATATCTTGGCTATATTGATGCTCTGTATATTCATCCACGCCTCGCAAAAGACTCATAACTATGTTTAGCTGCTTCTCTTTATAAACCGTATCCTTTTCTGTTCTGTCCGACCATGACCCTGCAATCATATATCTGTATGTAGACATTTTATCTGAAAGATACAACATCCCACCTTTTAACGCCCCATACATCTGAATAGAATAATCCAGACTACATTTTTTAAAAAAGTCAGGCTGCTCATCCAACAGACTTGCCCTCATAAGCAGCGAATTTGTTGCAACAAAACCTCCACCACCTCTGATTACTTCAGACATAGAAAATATGGTATTTTTCGCTGCAGGAACAATATCATTCATACGGATTTTTTTACTGCTGTTTAAAACATACGATGCATGTGCACATATATCTATGTCAACGTGTAATTCCAATTCATCATATTGTTTTTGCAATTTATATGGATCATTCCAATAATCATCTCCCTCACAAAATGCAAAATATTTTCCTTTAACTCTTGGAAACTGATACCTCTGTATTATATCCACTCCCATGGAATACTGATTTTTTTTCTGATAAACAGGTTTGATTATATCAGGGAATCTGTATTGAAAATCCCGTATAATATCAGCAGTTTTATCAGTTGAGGCATCATCATGCACTAATACCTCTATTACAAATTCAGTTCTTTGTTCTAATATGCTGTTAAGCGTCTTTGCAATATATTTTTCATGATTATATGTGTTGCATATGACACTTACACCAATTTTTTCATCGTTAGTACTTTCTTTCATCTGATTATCCATCTTTCATGTGTAAAATATTCGTATATCAATTGTTATTATACTTTGAATTTCAGATATAATTTCGGCAGGAACTGAAACATTATCACCTTCAATTTTTCCTTTATGCCTACGGCATACCTGATAGAAAAAACAAAGTTTACATTTTTTATGTTCCATTTGCAAAAACCAATACTTCTGCAAGACCATAAATAAAAGTTCACCAGAGCTCCATACAGGTATCTCCTGTATCTTCTATCCATGACATTACTCATCGTAATGTACCACTCTTCTAAGATTTCTACACATGTCCGTCTTTTATTTTCGACATTTCCAGATGTCATTATAGAACCATCTCTTACTACATAATTATAAAATGCATAATCCATATACACTATATTACCAGCCTTCAAATATATCTCTGGCAAAATCTGCATATCCTCAAATATTATACCTTCTCTAAAAAAAAGGTCATTTTTAATAAGAAATTCTCTGTCATATAGACTTAAACATGCATATGAATTCCATTCTGAATGCTTTATTGATTTGATAGTAAAATCCCTAGCACTGTACTTTTCCCTTTCACGTATATTACTGTGTCTCAGCAGGATCTCATCTTTTCCTTTTATCATCCTGCCTGCTCCAACCACCAGATCAACATCATCTTTCACAAATGTCAAAAACTTTTCACATGAATCAGTTTCTATATAATCATCCGAATCAACAAATAAAACATATTTACCTGAAGCTCTTTTTAATCCAGTATTTCTTGCCGATGACAATCCCCCATTCGGCTTATGTATCACAATAATCCTCTTGTCTTTTTTGGCATATTCATCACACATTTTTGGACATGCACCCGGACTTCCATCATCTACTAGCAGTATCTCAATATTTTGATACGTTTGATTTATCAGACTGGCAACACATCTATCAAGCTCATTTTCCACATTATAAACAGGAACTATAATGCTCACTTTTACACTTTCGATCAATTGTTCTCTCCTAGCATTAACTATCTGCAATATAGTTTTGCAAATATTTTTAATAATCCCAGCCTTCTTATCACCAAATATGCCCGGACACAAAACCTTATTTTTAACGTCTCTCCATCCGTAACGCCTTTCACTGGGAACTTAAGTCTCACATTATGCAATTTCAACCATGCAAATAACTTATCATCTGTACAGATAAAATCACTTCTATCGGTATTCTTTCCAGAAAAAAGTAAGTACCAGACTACATACCTTACAAGCCATGCCTGAACCAGCACGTCGTTCATATCCAATGTCTCAGCCAGACTATTTAATAAAGTAACTATCTCATCAGTTACAGAAAATCCCTTATGCCTGCTGAAACTTATGCTGCCATTATTTACATACCAGACATACCCCATATTATCTATGCACTTTATATTATCGGTAGCACATAACACCTTAAAATTAAAATATGAATCCTCTCCTATCGAGATATTCAAAAACTCAATATCGTTATCCAGTAAAAATTGTCTCTTAAATATTCTGGCCCACGGCACCATATGTGAATACATAAGCCACCTGCTTGATGGCACAAATTTTTTTATAATATTTCCTTTATTATCTTCCCGCCTGAAGCCTCCTATGACGCAGTCATAGTCACCCTTTTCAGCTTCTTTCACATATGTTCCCACATAGTCGGGGTCCAAATAGTCATCCGCATCAACAAACATCACATATTTTCCGGTCGCCATTTTCACAGCATGATTTCTAGTCTCTGCCTGTCCTATATTCTTCTGGCAAACCACTTTTATCTTTGACGGATATCTGTTCTTATACTGCATCAGGATATCATTCGTTCCGTCGGTAGATCCATCATTTATCACCAATGCAATCCAGTCATCATATGTCTGCGCTATAAGACTATCTATTGTCCTTGATATAGTATCAGCTCCATTATATACCGGAATTATTATTGTAACCTTTGAATTACACATATGCTAATTTGTCTCCTACATATAACGTTATTTCTTTTCTCTCTTTAGTTTACGCAGAATCCAACCTCTGGCTTGATTCCAAACCATTGGAAAAAATTCCGGATTATATACATTCTTTTCACAAATTTTCAGATTATTATGGTGCAACCATATATTCAACATTCTTTCAGAAAGAAAACCATATATTCTCGAGTTATATTTCGTATATGTTGTTGTATTTGTATCTTTCTCAAGTTCAAACAATATTGAGAACAGCCACTTGCAGTAGAGATACATATTTTCTCTAGTTGTTATAAACATATTATAACAATAGCCCTTCTTCTCCTTTCCAAACCACTCTATGTCTGGTATATACTCAGGATACAGATTCCCCACAACTTCCACCATTCTCTGCCAATCTTCTATATTATGATATTTACCATAAAACTCAAGGGCATTCTTACCATCAAAGAATCTTTTATGAGGAAGGATGATATCAAAATCTTTCATATATCTTTTTACATCTTCACCCGATAGCAGCTTCTTTTTATCCGGTATAAACGAATCGGCAAAGTATCTTCTATAATGACATACTCCAACTATATCATCACATGTATTTTTCCATATCCAGTATAATCCTGTCAGTTCACAATAACTTGGATTCTTTAGGGATATATTATCTCCTGTGTTATCTTTCTCATCACATCCATCAGCACTATTCCCATCCGCTCCGACTAGAAGTGTTTTATAGAAGTTATCTGTGATCACTTTTTTAAAGTTCTTATGTGTAATAACATATATCATATTTTGTTTTCCTACACCGTATTTATTATTTTACCGCTATTTGTTCTTAGAATCGTCCGTCAGCTTCTCCTCAATGATAAACCTAGGTCTCGCTTTTGTCTCAAGATATATCTTACCGACATACTCACCGACAATTCCAGTACACATAATCTGAGCTCCGCCAAAGAAACATATGAGAAGGACAGACGTTGTCCAGCCCTGTACGGTCCCACCTGCAACATGACCTATAATTACATATATTCCATATATTATACTGAACAGGATACACAACAGGCCAAACATCGTGATCATCCTTATCGGCCTTACACTAGTGGATGTAATACCGTCTATCGCAAAATATATCATCTTCTTCAGAGGATATTTGCTCTTTCCCGCAAACCTTTCTCCTCTGTCATATTCCACTGTCGATGTCTCAAATCCGATAAGCGGGATGATGCCCCTGAGGAAAAGATTGACTTCCTTATAGTTTTTTAACTCATCAACTGCTCTCTTACTCATAAGCCTGTAATCGGCATGGTTATAGACAATCTCCACACCCATGGCTCTCATAAGCTTATAGAACGCAACCGCTGTCGTGCGCTTGAACCACGAATCCTTCTTTCTCGATTTTCTCACACCGTACACGATCTCACTGCCGTTATAATATTCGTCAACAAAGCTGTCCAACACATCTATATCATCCTGCAGATCCGAATCCATGGACACTATCATGTCTGCGTGATCCGCCGCCTCAAAAAGTCCTGCAAGAAGGGCATTCTGGTGTCCTTTATTCCTTGAAAGCTTTATGCCTGTCACCAACCCATTGTCCATATACAGTCTGTCTATAAGATGCCAAGTACTGTCTGTCGATCCATCATCAACATAAAGTATCCGGCTTGAGTCAGCTATCTTTCCGGATTCCATCATCTTACGCATCTTTTCAGTCAGCCTCTTTGTCGTCTCAGTGAGCACCTCTTCCTCATTGAAGCAAGGTATCACTATGTATAAAATATCCGCCATATACTACTCTTTTCCCTTTGATCTATATAACCTTTGTCTGCTTATGCACAATTGAAACTGTAGGCATTCTATGTTATATTTTATAGTGATTGTCTGATACATACAAATAATCAAAACAGAACTGTGCATAATGATATAATTATAGCAGATATGACATATTTATCAACTTATATCACCTGCAGCAGTCACATAATCCACAAGAATCACAAAGGAGCAATCATGGGAAATAAAAAAACTACAACAAAACTTAGTTATATATTGCTGGCACTAATTATAGCTGCTGGAATATGCCGTTTCAGCTACGGTTTTTTCGTTCAAAAACAAGGCGCCCACTCTGATGAAACCTGGTCATTTGGTCTGGCGAACAGCTACTATGAACCATACATACAATATTCCGATGACACATCTGAATATCGGAACGTTGACACATGGATCACAAATGAAGTTTTCAGAGACTACCTTACGGTACAGAAAGGTGAGCGTTTCGCATTTGGATCGGTGTACTATAACATGTCATGTGACACACACCCCCCACTTTACTTTATGCTTCTGCATTTTTTGTGCTCATTTTTCCCAAATCAATATATGTTCGTCATAGGTTTTATCATCAACATGGCCGCATATATCATATTGTCAATCTTTATGTATAAATTACTTCTTCTGATAACAAAATCAGAAGCCGTCAGCCTCATCGGAGTATTATTCTCCACATTTTCACTTGGAATGCTCAACATGACCATGTTTGTGAGAATGTACCTGTGTGTGGCTGCAGTTGCAACTATATATTCATATCTGAATGCAAAATTGTATTACAATGAAGAAAAGAGGCACAAGGTATCTAGTTACATCCTGATAGGTGTGACTGCGCTTATCGGAGCACTTACAGACAACTTTTTCCTACCATATGCATTTGCCACCACACTTATCTTCTGCATATGCTGGTGTGTAAAGAAAGATTTCAAGACTCTGTGGAAATACATTCTTTCGGCAGCCTGCGGAATCATATTGTCTATAGTCATCTTTCCTAAGACATTTACGAGTATGCTGGGATCTCTCGGAATCAGCATTGGTCAGGGAAGCTCTCAGGCAGCTGGGACAGTTGTAAACAGCAGTACAAGATATATGCCCGTACCATTCCAGTTCAGACTTGCTCTTGCCCATGTGAACAAGGAACTTTTTGGATACGAGATATTCTCCGGTTATAAAAGCTACATTGGAATATACATTTCATGTGCAGTATTTGTACTTATAATCGTGGCAGCTTTTATGTCATTCCTCTTCCGAAAGGATGCATGGTTCATAAAACTCTGTGGCAGGATAAAGAATGGTATCCTTACATTCTTCAGGACATTCAACTTCGTGACATTATCACTTGTATGCAGTGTACTTATCACTTGCCTTGCTGCAGCATATATCGCCGACCTGTATGGTCTTGGCGACACCGGTGACAGATACATATTTGCCTGCCTTCCAGCCGCAATGGTGGTATTTGTACTTGCATTCTGGCGAATATGTACACTTATATTTAGAAACAGGCAGGTTGTGATATCAATAGTTCTGGCACTTGTACTTGCAGCGTCAACCATATCATCTGGCAGAATAACCTGTACATACTTTATGGAGTGCCCTACAACCATGAAACTGGAAGATATCAGTAAGGATTCCAACTTCATCATAATCTCCGCAGCCAAATGGATGCTCGTACAGTATGCAGATAAACTGATAGACTGCAACGAAGCTTTCCTCACGGCAGACTATGACTTGGATAACCAACTTGAAAAAATAGATGGACATAAGCTGGATGGTGATACGTATATCTTAATTGACATGACTAGAATAAACAGCACACAGATTGATATAGAAAAAAACAATGTCATGATAGATTACCTGAAACCTACATATATATCAAATGAACTTAACCCGTCCTCCATACCTGAAGAAGAAACAGATCCTAGATTTGATCTGAAAACTGTGCTGAAAAAGTGCAAGGATCTATCATTTGTCAATGACCTCACATACATTGGCTGTGATGGTCTCAACTACCACAGGATCAATGTGTACAAAGTGAACTAATATAAACAAAAACAAATAAAAAGGTGGAAAATGATATGTCACCCATATCCTGTTCCACCTTTTTCATATCTGACTATAATATCTGACCATACGCTCTATCTACGTATTCTGTATATCAGTTCATATCGTCTTGCCATATCCACACGCTTTATGTGTGTCAGATCTTACTTCACTATCCATATGTTCTGTATGCAAGTTTATAAAACACCATGATAAGTCCTGCAATCCATTTCGGCCAGAACTTCTCGAACATACTCCTGTCCTCCCGCTCTCTGCGGTGATCGACTATGAATTCTTTGCTGGTCGCACCATCATGCACTCTGTAGTGTCCAAGCACTTTATCTACATACAGAAACCTTCCAGGCATACATGCCAGCTTATAGAAAGTATCCCAGTCAAGGTTGAAGTCATAGTCAGAAGTGAATATACTGTCTCCGAGACGACCCTTATTATAAGTTACAAGCGGACACACTATAGTGTTGCCAAGACACAGACTCATTTTCTTTCTCCAGATCCTATCAGCCTTATCCTTATTCTTCACAGGCCATCTCAGGAATCTCCTTATACGGCTGTTTACGTCTCGTTTGCTATAGTTACCATTCTTAACTGGAGTATAATCCACATAGAATATACTCCAATCATCATAATATCTTGCACACTTTAATAATGCCTTCACATAGTTTCTGTCATACACATCATCCTGATGAGCAACCGTCACATACCTTGTCTTTGCATTGTTATATGCAAAGTTCCAATCTGCCTGTATCCCCTGTCCTGCATTCTCATTCACATACACAGGCACACCATATTTCTCTGCTATGCCTCTTATGTAGGCATTCGGTGTCGATGTATATACAGCTATATTCGTCTTTACAGTCTGCTCCACAAGTGATCTGATGCATTCCTCCAGATATGGTGACTCTTTATATGCACACACCGCAAATGTGTGATCCGTATTATAAACCAATTCTATTTCCCCCGACAACTTATTTTTTCAGGCATTCAACCCTACTAAAAAACGGGAACAGGTTCATCATCTCACCTGTCCCCGTCTATTCTAACTCATCATTCAGTCATGTGTCACTTCATGTCACAGCATGAATCTATATTATATCTTACTTAAAGTACTCCACACCACTCTCGAATATCTTCTGGTTCTGATCGCCATATACGTTCACAGCTACAGCCTGTCCGATACGCTCTGAGTGACCCATCTTACCGAGGACACGTCCGTCAGGGCTTGTGATACCCTCGATTGCGTAGTATGAGCCGTTGACATTGTAGTACTCATCCATGGTTGGATTGCCGTTCATGTCGACATACTGTGTTGCAACCTGTCCATTTGCAAAGAGCTTCTCACACCACTCCTTGCTTGCAACGAAACGTCCCTCACCGTGTGAGATAGGAATTGTGTATACTCCGCCAAGCTCTGCCTTCTTCAGCCATGGGCTCTTGTTAGTAACAACCTTTGTGTATACCATCTTGGACTGATGACGACCGATGCTGTTCATCGTCAGTGTAGGTGAGTCATCTGTCTGTGGTCTGATCTCGCCGTAAGGCACAAGTCCGAGCTTGATGAGTGCCTGGAATCCGTTGCAGATACCGAGTGCAAGTCCGTCTCTCTCGTTCAGGAGCTTCATGACTTCCTCTGAGATCTTTGCATTACGGAATGCAGTTGCGATGAACTTACCTGATCCGTCAGGCTCATCACCTGCTGAGAATCCACCTGGGAACATGATGATCTGTGAATCGCTGATTGCCTTTGCAAATGCGTCAACAGAATCTCTGATTCCCTGTGCTGTCATATTTCTGAATACTATCGTCTGTACGTCTGCGCCAGCTCTCTCAAATGCCTTTGCTGAATCGTACTCACAGTTTGTACCAGGGAATACCGGTATAAATACCTTTGGCTTTGCAACCTTGTTCCTTGATGTGTAAACTGTCTTGGCATCGAAAAGTCCTGTCTTAATCTCTGTCTGTGGTACATTTGACTCTGTTGGGAATACCTTCTCAAGAGTCTTTGTCCATGCTGCAAGAGCCTCATCCATAGTGATAGTGACATCCTTGTATGTAAATACAGGCTCCTTTGTGACCTTACCGATCTTCTTAACAGGAATGCCGAGCTGATCAAGATCTGACTTCTTGACCTCAAGGATGATGGAGCCGTAATTCTTGGCTACCAGATCTCTCTTGCTGACTGTATCCTCAAGCTCAACGCCGAGTTTATTTCCAAATGCCATCTTGCTGACAGCCTCTATGATACCGCCAAATCCTACTGCATATGCAGACTGGATCTTGCCCTCTTTTATCTTCTTGTTGAGGAGATCATACATGTAGAGAACATTCTCATATACAGGTATATCGTTCTCATCCTTATCTACATCCATCTCCACAAGTACATTTCCAGCCTTCTTGAGCTCAGGTGTCACAACATCCATGTAACTTGCCACATCAACTGCAAATGATACGAGTGTTGGAGGTACGTCTATATCGTTGAATGTACCTGACATACTATCCTTACCGCCGATAGATGGAAGTCCAAGTCCTATCTGTACATCATATGCACCGAGGAGCGCTGCCAGTGGCTGTCCCCATCTATATGGGTCTGTACCAAGTCTCTTGAAATACTCCTGGAATGTGAGTCTGATCTTGCTCACATCTCCACCTGCTGCAGCGATCTTGGCTGCCGATGTAACTACCGCATATACTGAACCGTGATATGGGCTCCAGCTTGAGAGATATGGATCGAATCCGTAGCTCATCATGGTGATAGTGTCTGTCTTGCCCTTGAGTACAGGAAGCTTTGCGATCATGGTCTGGGTAGGTGTCAGCTGATACTTACCACCATATGGCATAGTAACTGTTCCAGCTCCGATAGAGCTGTCGAACATCTCAACAAGTCCCTTCTGTGAACATACATTGAGATCTGACAATGTATCAAGCCATGCTTTCTTGATATCCTGTGGCTCCTTAACTGAGTCAAAGTAATTGTCTGCCTTGCTTGGCACCTCAACCTTAACCTCTGTTTCCTGATGAGCACCATTGGTATTCAGGAATGCACGTGAGATATTTACAATGTCCTTGCCTCTCCAATTGAGTACCAGTCTAGGCTCCTCTGTAACCTTTGCAACTACTACAGCCTCAAGGTTCTCCTCCTCTGCGTATCCGAGCATAGTATCAACATCCTTAGGATCAACCACTATAGCCATACGCTCCTGGGACTCTGATATTGCAAGCTCTGTACCGTCAAGTCCTGCGTACTTCTTTGGCACCTTGTCAAGGTCTACCACAAGTCCGTCTGCCAGCTCACCGATGGCTACCGACACACCGCCGGCACCGAAGTCGTTACACTTCTTTATAATAGATGAAACCTCTTCTCTTCTGAAGAGTCTCTGTATCTTTCTCTCTGTAGGTGGGTTACCCTTCTGAACCTCTGCACCACATGTCTCAAGTGAGTGTGATGTGTGGGCCTGGGATGAACCTGTAGCTCCGCCACAGCCATCACGGCCTGTACGTCCACCGAGAAGGATGATGACATCTCCCGGATCAGATGTGAGACGCTTTACTGCACGTCTTGGAGCTGCACCCATGACTGCTCCGATCTCCATTCTCTTTGCAACATAATCAGGATGATAAATCTCTTTTACTCGAATGCATCTTTCAAATGCCGTATCAAAGCTATCATAGCATCCTTCACCAATCGCAGCGAAAATCATCGCACCCATGGTTCCTGCTTCCTTATGTTTAAGCCTCACCACGTTTCTCCCATAAATATTTGCTTTCATTTGCATCCAGTAGTCAGAATTTGCACCGCCGCCTGATGTAAATACGCTAATTTCCCGATGCTCTTCCTTATAAGGAATTATTTTCTCCAGGCAGATTCTTCCCTCAAAAGCAACGCTTTCCATGATTCCCTGATAAATATGGGCGGGGGTTGTTTCAAAATTAAGGCCTTTAATAATTCCATATGCCTCACTACAGGCATCGGGAAAACCTCGACCGTTAAAATAAGGTGCTATCATAAGCTCTGTCGGTTTGCTACAGCAAAGCTGTTGCATTTCCATATGCAATTCGCTTTTATTATTTTCTAAAAATCTACTGGAATAGAGCAGACGAAGACACCAATCAAGCGAACTACACCCGGAAACAGGAGCCCAAAAGGAAAAAAAGAGGCCTTCACCTGCCGGATATCTGATCTGCTGCAGCTTCAAGTTGTTTTTAGTCGCCTCATCCATCTTACAAGTGACGGATGAAATACACTCAACTGTTCCGGAACAATTTAAAATATGATTCCCTGTGAGGCCTGAACCAACCGCATTGCAAAGCTGATCGTGCCCACCCGTATAGATTCTGGCTCCTGTTAATATCTTGAATTTGTCCGATACTGAGCTTTTGCATACACCACAAAAGCTTCCAGAAGGGAGAACCTCAGGGAGCTTATTCGAATCCAGCCCTGCAGCTCTAAGCAGGCTTTCGCTCCAAGAAAAGCTGTTAATATCATACGCCATTGTCCTCCAGGCAGTTGACTCGCTTGTATAAAATTCCCCGGTCAGCATAAAAATAATATAAGCTTCTACTGTAAGGAACTTACATGTCTTATTATAGATATCTGTATTATTCTTATACCATTTCATTCTAATCAGTGAAAACCGTTTGTCTGGAAATAACCCCGTTATTTTGTGGATTTCTTTTTCTGACATATTGTTAATGATTTCTGACAATTCTTTTTCGCCGCTCTCGCAGGTACGCAACATTATTTCTGAAAGGGCGTTGCCCTCCTTGTCAACTGCTACAATACTTTCTCCAAAGGAAGAAACAGCCAGCGCATCAATTCTGCCATAACCGTCAAGCCTTCTACTGATATCCGTAATACAATTCCGGACTGCACTCCAAAGAGATTCTGCAGAAATAACATGCAGCTGACGACACTGATAGTTGTGTGAAGACTGCGCAATTTCGTCTCCTCTTTCACTGTAAACAGTCATTTTTGCATTTGTCGTTCCAACATCAATTCCTGCAAACATAATTGCTTCCACGTCTTTCTAATTTTATTGGTTATTTTATATATTACCACCACTTAATCATATCTGTAAGTTGCTTTCTTATCTCTACAAAATCGGGGGAGGATACTTTCCGGGGCCTTTCCAAATTCACGTTAATTTCAGTCTTAATGGACGCCGGTTTATTCGTGAGAACCAATACACGTTCTGCCAGATAAACGGCTTCTTCCAGATTATGAGTCACAAATAAAACAGTACTTCCGGTAACTTTCCACAACTTAATAACTTCGTCTTCAAGATAATATCTCATTTTAATATCCATTTGTCCATAGGGCTCATCCATAAGGAGCAAATCAGGATTCATAGCAAACGCTCTTCCTATCACAACTCTCTGCTCCATACTGACGGACATATCTCTCGGATAAACATCTTTGTACTCTTCCAGTCCCAATAATGCAAGTATCTTTGAACTCTGCTCTTTAATATATTGTGGATTACATTTCTTAATTTTCAATCCGTATTCTATATTCTGCTGTGCCGTGAGCCACGGAAATGCAGAGGGCTCCTGAAATACAAATGAAATATTGTGAATCTTTGGGTTTGCAGGAACACCGTCAATATAAATATTTCCCGTGGTCGGTTCTATAATTTTGGTCAACAAATTAAGAAACGTCGTTTTCCCACATCCGGTCGGTCCAACAATACATAAAAACTCTCCTTTTTTAATTGAAAAAGAAATATCATCTAAGACCAGTAAATCCCCATATTTTTTCGTTAGATGCTCTACTTTTACTTTTTCGTTCATAGTAAACCTCACGATTATAATGACAAGTCTGTCTGCTCTTCTATCTGATCTCTTATCCTTAAAAACTCCCGATCAAACAAATCCCTTGGTTTGGGTAAATCAATCTGAAAAACTTCTTTAACATGAGCAGGACACGCGCTTAACAAAATAATCCGATCTGCCAGATAAACAGCCTCTTCAATATTATTGGTTACAAAAATAATTGTCTTTCTTTCCTTCTCCCATATATGGAGAAGTTCCTCCTCCATTTGATACCGTGTCTGTGCATCCAAAGCACCAAAAGGCTCATCCATAATCAATATATCCGGATTTACCGCATAAGCCCGTGCAATGCCAACGCGCTGCTGCATGCCCCCGGATAATTCATGAGGATATGAATTTTCAAAACCATTAAGACCAACAAGATCAATACATTTCTGACAGATTGCTCTACGTTTTGTTTTTTCTACTTTTCTGAATTTTAAACCCAGCTCAACATTTTCCATAACCGTCTTAAAAGGCAGTAATGCTTTTTTCTGAAAAACCATTGATATACCAGAAGTTACTGTCTGTGGCGCCTTGCCTTCAACTGTAATTTTTCCGCTTGCCTTGGTTTCTGTACCAAGAAGCATGTTTAAAAGAACTGTTTTGCCGCAACGACCAGGTCCCAAAAGTACCAGAAATTCGCCATCATAAACATCAAAGCTAACATCATTTACAACTTCAAAATAAGAATCCTTGCTATAAAAAATTTTAGACAGGTTCTGAACCTCTACCTTTTTCTTTTTTATTTGTTCCATGGCATCAATAACCTTTCTGTTTTCTTTAGTAGATACGAAAACATTGCTCCAATTAAGGCGATAATAATAACAGCGCCAAGCACCAATGCCATATCATTAATTCCCCAGCCTTTCATTACCAAAAGCCCTAATCCCTGCTGGGCACCCATCATTTCAGCGGCAAGGACCACTGTCCAACCACAGCTTACAGAGGTTCTGATCCCTGAAAAAATGGAAGGCAACGCTGTCGGAAGTATAATCTCTTTTAAAATACTTATTTTTGTTCCTCCAAAAATCTGGCCAACATCTAAATTTATTTTATCAACCAAGGAAATGCCAGAAGCGGTATTTAACATAACAGGAAAAAAGGAACCCAGCACAATCAGCAGTACTTTCGGCAGCTCCCCTATTCCAAACCACATAATCATAATTGGGATCCATGCAATAGGTGGAATCGGTCTGAAAAGTTCCAAAAAGCTTCCCATCGTAACCTCTAAATATTTGTTGCTTCCAACCAGTATTCCTATTCCTATTCCAGAAACACTACTTATCAACAAACCTAATAGTACTCTTTTCAAACTAACCAGCGTATGTCCAATGATTGACATTCCTGCGATTGGAATCTCAAAAGTCTTTGCGATTCTTTTGACAACAGAAACAGGCCCTGGAAATATAGTGCCGCCTGTGAAACAGGAAAAGATAATCCATGCAAGAATCAGGACAACTACGGAGAGCAGTGGTAATATCTGATATATTATTTTTTTCTTTAAAAATCGTTCCATAACCAGTTCCTCCTTCTTGTCTTCAGTCCTTATTTCCAGCGTAGGAGGTACTTTTCCAATGATGAAAATATAAATGATAAAATTGCTCCCAAAACACCAATTATTACCATCCCAAGTACAACCACATCTGCACGCGCAAACTGTCTTCCCATCTGAATCATAAATCCTAATCCTGCAGACGCTGCAAGCATCTCTGCTGCTACCAATGTTGACCACGAATTTCCCAGAGCTATTTTAATACCTGTCATTACCATAGGAAGAGAAGAAGGAATTCCAACCTTTATAAAATTTACAAAATTACTTGCTCCATATGTCTTGGATACGTTAATAAAAGTTTTGTTTGTCATTTGAATTCCAGTATATGAGTTTATGACACATGGCACAAAAGCAGAAAAGAAAATAATCAGAACCTTTGCACGGAAGCCCACGCCCATCCAGACAACAACAATAGGAATCCACGCAACCGGTGGAATGGGACGGATAATTTCAAAAATAGGTGTCAGTATTTTATCCAGCACCTTATACCATCCCATGACCAAACCAAGAGGCACCCCTATAATAACCGCAGAAAAAAACCCGCTTAAAGAAATCTGTAAACTTGCAATAATGTTTACAGATAATAAATTTCCATCAGGAGCTTTTTTTGTCATTTTCATAAGAAAGGCTTCGTAGATTTTAAGCGGAGAAGGCAATGTTCGTGAATCAACAATACCATTATCCACTACAAACTGCCAGATTGCAAAGAATAAAATAATGGTAATTACAGTAAGCATCCTGAGTTTGAATGTGTTGCGGTTTTGTATCTTTTTATTTGCAAGCCACAGTTCTTCTACATTTTTTTTATCGTTCATGTTTTTTCCTTCTTCAACATGGCAACCGGAATTTAATCCGGTTGCCATACTTTTCTAATCACATGCCTTATTTTCCGCAAATTTCATCTACAAATGATGTATCAACATGTCCAAGGAACCTCTCATCATCGCCTTCCTGATAGTTACCGGCTGAGATGAAGAACTCAAGGACATCATAAATACGCTGCTCTATAGTTACGTAATTATTGCCATCTTTTACTGTATGCAGCATATCATAATTATCCTGAAGGGAATAATAGGTCTCACTGTTCAAGATAATTTTTGCCGCTTCGAAAGAAGTAGTTTTTCCGGACTCTTCATAGAAAGTCACAAGATCATTGACCCCTTCGTCTTCTTCTTTATGTGCATCAATCCATTCGACCGCCTTAAGATAAGCAGTGAGAAACGCTGTAATTTCCTTATGCTTTGCTTCCACAGAATTCTCATTGGCAATTACGACACCATCAAGTCCTGCGTCTGAACTCGCGCCATTTGCGGCAAGAACGTAATCTTCCTTATCTGCATCGAAAGAAACAACACCTGTCAATACAGCAACATCTCCCTCTCCGGACAGAAACGCAGAATTGGTTGTGGGCGTATCCATACCAACAAATTCAACATCATCAATAGTCAGCCCAAAACCGCCAAGAACCTTAATCAGCATATACTGTAAAACAGTACCGGCAGAACAAAGAACCTGAGATCCTCTCCATGAATCTGCATCACCATAGATCGTTTCATTCAGCTTATTATGCCCTTGCCCAGCAGCTACAATATCAGAATCAGGTCGAACATAGATCGTTTGAGTACCGTTATCTGTGTTAGATGATGCAATTATTCTCGCATCATATCCAATTACACCAGCGAGAATACCTCCAATACCTGTCGTGGCTATATCCCACGTAGAAATTGCTTCTACCTGAACTGGCCCGTTCTCATAAAATGTTACGTTAACATCCAAATTCTCTTCCTGAAACCACCCCATTTTTTCCGCAATATATATTGGGAAACCCTGAAGTCCGCCAGCTGTTGCCGCCACTTCAATTGTCATAGGCATTTTCGTCTCGGTTTGTACAGCATTTTCTGTTCCCGTTACTTCTTTGTCGGATCCGGATTCAGTTTTCTTCTCCCCATTGCTACATCCTACACAGGTGAGTGTCATGGCTAACAGCAGAAGCAGTGCCACAAATCTTTTACTTCTTTTCATTTTTATCCTCCTTTTATTATTATCTTGGAATCTTTATATCACTAAGGAAGCTCTGAATAATTCGGCAAGAGCTGACAGCGTGAGATTTTGGCGCATCCGAAAGGTTGGAAAATGAAGGAATGCTGCTATGTATTTCCCATTTTTCAACCTGCACGGATGGGGCAAAAGATCCGCTGCTCAGCCGAAGATGAATTGTTCAGAGTTTCCTTAATTTTAAAAACAATATAAAAATAATGATAATGAAAATCCCAGGATTTAGGCGATTAATATACTAAAGAAAGATTGCTTGGAATATTTCTTATTATTTCGTCTGGAGGTCTTCTATCCGTAATGAGCATATCAATTTTATTTGAAGGAAAACATTTATAGGAATATACAAGACCTATTTTTGTGTGATCGCATAACAGGATTCTGCGGGATGAATTTTGAAACATCGCTCGTTTTAATTCCACGGAATCTTCATTTGTTTCACTTGTTCCATGTTCAGGCGAAAAACCGCTACATGAGAAAATGAATAAGTCGGCATAACGGTTTGAAATCATATTAAGTGCAGGAGTTCCGTACATTGTTACATTGTTTTTAATTTGCCCTCCGGTTGCGTAAATCTGAATATTTTGTTGTTCTGCCAGTTCATACACAATCTGAAGTCCATTTGTGATAATGTTCAGGTCATGGAAGTTACCCAAATATTTTATCAAACATGCGGCAGTTGAACTTGAATCAATAAAGAGAGTCATTGCGTCATGAATATTTTGAATTGCAAGATTTGCAATATAATGTTTTTCATCGATATTACGGTTGTTGCGAAGGTGAAAAGGAGAATCATTGCTGATACCACTAAAATGCATTGCACCACCGTGTGTTCTTTTGATTTTTTGGCTTTCAGCAAGTGCAGCTAGATCGCGGCGGATAGTTGCACCGCTGCAATACAATGTTTTACTGAGAAACTCTACGGTCACAAATCCGTTATCATCAAGAAGTTCCATAATTTTTTGTTGCCGATCATTCATATTTGTTTTTCTCCTTTTAAAATATAGGTTCAATGAGAAAAGTTGTGTGATTTACATTTTGTTACCAAATAGGATCTTGAAGTCGATGTGTTGAATTTTGCATCCTGCGCCCCGAGAAAGTGTAGGCAAGGGAGTGAAATGTTCAGAATCCGACTCATGTTGCATGATGCTGCTTTGCTTCGGAACGCTCAAACACACAAACTTTTTCATTGAGGCAAAATATATTAATGATATCCCTGGCTTTTTCTTCTGTCTGTAGGAAACTGCTTTAGGACTCTATGCTAAAGCAACAAACATCGGTACGGCTGTTTCTATATGATAAAATGATCATTTGTGCGAACAAAACTGAGCATTTTGAGTTATTTGCTTTCAAATGAGCGGTTTTGCCGCCATATATTGACTAAAATTGCTCGCTAATTATAATATAGTTAAACGATTGATTATTTGCAATAGTACATTTCAATTTGTTGCAAATTTTTTTATCTAATCGTAAAGAATGAAAAGTAGCAGGGAATAAAATATATGTACAAGTATAAAAATTACGGATTTTCTAATGCAAAAGAAATGCTGAAGGAGGCATATGATAATCATTATGCAGTACCATCGCTAAATTATATTGCGATGGAACAGCTAAATGCAATCATAGATGCTGTTTTGGAAAATACTTCTCCAGCGATTATTATGGTCGCTCCAAAACACTGCCGCCAGTTTGAAACAGAAATGCTTGTACGGATGGCACAGGCTGGTATTGAGCGTCTCAGGAAGTGTGGCAATAGTGCTCCTATTGCATTGCATTTGGATCACGGGAATACTTTTGAGGAGTGCAAATTGGCAATAGATAGTGGTTTTTCTTCAGTCATGATTGATGGGAGTAGATTAAGTCTGGAGGATAATATTAAGCTTACAAAAATGGTTGTAGATTATGCGCATCCCCGTGGTGTAAATGTGGAAGGGGAGGTCGGAGCATTATCAGGATTTGAAGATCTTGATGAAAAAAAGGAAGGCAGA
>OGOU01000559.1_pt1 | contig 32594 bp, 30 predicted proteins | sample 1552721 | NCBI WGS metagenome assembly OGOU01 (sample SAMEA2580176, study PRJEB22360) | human gut metagenome | biome: human gut; feature: human-associated habitat; material: faeces | place: Denmark | collected 2008/2010
TGGCACCAATCGATCCGGAAAGACCGGAGCTTCCGTGGGATGTGAAGCAGCAGGTGGAGATCAACCTGAAATATGAAGGATATATCAAACGTCAGCTCAAACAGGTAGAACAGTTTAAGAAACTGGAAGCAAAGAAGATTCCGGAAGATCTTGATTACGAAAAAGTTGGAAGTCTGCGTATCGAAGCGAGACAGAAACTGGAACTATACCGTCCGATTTCCATTGGACAGGCATCTCGTATTTCCGGTGTATCACCGGCAGATATTTCTGTACTTCTGGTATATCTTGAACAGTACAGAAGAAATTCCTGAGAAAGAGGAGGAAAAAAATATTGGCTTATGATCTGAAGGTACTCGAACAGGGATGTGAGGAACTTGGCATTACCCTGAATGAGGTGCAGAAACAGCAGTTTATTACATTTTATGAATATCTGGTTGAAAAAAACAAAGTCATGAATCTGACCGGAATCACAGAATTTCAGGAAGTGCTGGTAAAGCACTTTCTGGACAGCCTTGCATGTGTGAAGACCGTAGATATGAACAAAATAAACAGGATTATGGATATCGGTACAGGAGCCGGTTTCCCGGGTGTTCCGCTCAAGATCGCATTTCCGCATCTGGAAGCATGTCTTCTGGATTCACTGAAAAAACGTGTAAATTTTCTTGAGGAAACATTTGAACTCTTAAAGCTTGAAGACATCACGGCAATTCATGGACGTGCGGAAGAATTTGCAAAAAACAAGGTGTATCGTGAACAGTATGATCTGTGCGTATCCAGAGCCGTTTCCAATCTGGCAACGCTGTCAGAGTATTGTCTTCCTTATGTAAAGGTCGGCGGTCATTTCATTTCCTATAAATCCGGCACGGTGCAGGAAGAACTGCAGCAGGCAGAAAAGGCAGTAAAAATCCTCGGCGGCAAGATTCAGGATGTAGTTTATTTTAACCTTCCTGATTCCGAAATCCAGCGTTCTCTTGTCGTAATCGAGAAAATAAAAACGACACCGGGACGCTATCCGCGCAAGGCAGGAACACCACTGAAAGAGCCACTTGCGTAGGGGAAAATCAGCAATATTTATTTTCACAAAATCATCACAGATTTATCCTATTTTTATCACAACTTTCTCATAGAATATCCCAAGAGCAGACATAAGATCTGGCTCTTAAATGGAAGATACTTCCAGGTACCCCCTATCTCTGTTTCACCTGGAGGTGTCTTTCATTTTGTATAGAGACAGAAATAATAAAACGATTATGTCAATGAAAAAGGAGGAGAGACTTGTGATTGAAGTAAACAATCTAGTCAAACGCTATGGAGACCATACAGCAGTTGACCACCTTTCTTTTAAAATAGAGAAGGGCAAAATCTACGGCTTTCTGGGGCCAAACGGAGCTGGTAAATCTACGACGATGAACATGATTACCGGTTATATAGCATCTACGGAGGGAACGGTAACCATCGACGGTCATGATATACTGGACGAACCGGAGCAGGCAAAAAAATGTATCGGCTATCTGCCGGAAATGCCGCCTCTTTATTTCGATATGACAGTGCTGGAATATATGAATTTCGTCGCTGATCTCAAAAAAATCCCAAAAGATAAAAAGAAATCCATGGTTGCAGAGGTCATGGAAATGGTAAAAATCACAGACATGAAAAACCGTCTGATCAAAAATCTGTCCAAAGGCTACAGACAGAGAGTCGGTCTTGCACAGGCAATTTTAGGTTATCCGGAAGTGATCATTCTGGACGAACCTACAGTTGGTCTTGACCCGAAACAGATCATTGAAATTCGTGATCTGATCAAGAGTCTTAAGGAAAAACATACGGTGATTTTGAGTTCCCATATTCTTTCAGAGGTAAGTGCCGTATGCGATTACGTACTGATCATTTCCCATGGTAAACTTGTTGCCAGTGATACACCGGAGAACCTCGGAAAACTTGCAGAAGGATCTAATACCCTGAATCTGATCGTAAAAGGTGAGAAAGACAAGATCTGCACGGCACTCGGACAGATTGAGGGTGTGAAGAATGTCACTGCAGCCGACGCAAAAGAAGAATATGCATGGAATGTAACTGTTTCCACAAATGAGGACAGAGATGTCCGTGAAGAAGTTTTCTTCAAGATGGCAGATGTACACTGTCCGATTCTGGAAATGCAGTCTAAGAAAGTATCTCTGGAGGAAATCTTCCTTGAACTGACTGAAGATGATAAAAAATCAAAGACTTCAGATAAAAAGATGGAAGTAAACAGTGCCGGGGAAGCTGAAAAAATTCTGGAAGCACAGAATGGAGAGACAGACAAAAAGGAGGGGGAAGATAAATGATCGCAGTATATAAAAGAGAACTGAGAAGTTATCTTACATCCATGATCGGATATTTATTCATATTTTTTATTCTGCTTCTGACTGGTATTTATTTTTCCGCATATCAGCTCGGAGCGGCATACCCACGTTTTGAATATACATTAAGTGCACTGACATTCGTATTCCTGATCAGTGTACCGATCCTTACTATGAGAGTTCTTGCAGAAGAACGTAAACAGAAAACAGATCAGCTGCTCCTTACTGCACCGGTATCTGTAGAAAAAATCGTTATCGGCAAATATCTTGCCCTGGTTACAATCTTTGCAATTCCGATGCTGGTCATGTGCTTTTATCCATTACTTATGACAAAATTCGGCACAGTATCTCTGGGTGCAGCTTATACGGCAGTCCTCGGATTTTTCCTTCTGGGCTGTGCAAACCTTGCAATCGGTGTGTTTATTTCATCCCTTACTGAAAGTCAGGTCATTGCGGCAGTGCTGACCTTTGTCATTCTGTTTGCTTTTTATATGATGAATGGCATTTCTTCTTTCTTCTCCGAAGGCGCAATGTCTACATGTATTACATTCGGACTTCTTATCCTTGCAGCAGCAATCATAATCTACACCATGATCAAAAACTTCCTGATCTCCGCAGTTGTCTGCGTGGTAGGAGAAATTGCACTTGTGATCGTTTATGTCGTGAATTCCAGCTTTTTCTCAGGCGGAATCCAGAAAGTACTGGATATTTTTAACCTGAGCAGCCATTTTGACAACTTTGCAAATGCAATTTTCGATGTAAAAGGAATTCTGTATTTCGTGTCTGTAATCGCAGTATGTTTATTCCTGACCGTACAGTCGATTGCCAAGAGACGCTGGAATTAAGGAGGTGGGAGACAATGAAATTTACAGATAAATTTAAAGCAAAGAAGACAGAAAATCAGGAGAATCCGGTAAACGAAGCTTCAAAGAAAGAAAAGAAACCTCTGAAGCAGAAGATCAAGGATTCCATGAACAAAAAGTATCTCAAAAATGGCTCCTACAGCGTAGTCATCAGTGCCATTTTTGTTGTGATCGTACTTGTGGTCAATATGATCGTCGGATCACTTCCAACAAAATATACGGAGGTTGATGTCAGCAGCGAAAAGCTGTACAGCATCAGTGATGATACAAAGAAATTTCTGAAAAAACTGGACAAAGATATCACTATATATCAGGTGGTTCAGAGTGGTTCCGAAGATGAGACCATCAAGAAACTTCTGGAAAAGTATGGTGAAGAGTCAGATCATATTAAAGTAGAACAGAAAGATCCGGTAGTAAACCCGAAATTTACATCCGAATATACAAGTGACGATGTTGATGCAAACAGCCTGATCGTTGTATGCGGTGACAGAAGCAAAGTGGTAAATTACAGCAGTATTTATGAATCTTCTATAGACTACAATACTTATCAGTCTACAACGACAGGATTTGACGGAGAAGGCCAGATTGACAGTGCAATTTCCTATGTGACATCAGAAGATCTTCCAGTGCTTTATACGCTGGACGGACATGGTGAAAAAGAACTGGATTCCACACTTCAGGAGGATATCCAGAAGGCAAATATTGACATTAAGTCCCTGAATCTGATCACAGAAGAAAAAGTTCCGGATGATGCGGCATGCCTGCTGATCAATGCACCTACTTCTGATATTTCCGAATCTGAAAAAGATGCAATTATTGATTATCTGGAAAATGGCGGAAAGGCTATGATCTTCTCTGATTATACAGAAGAATCTATGGAAAACTTTGATGCTGTTCTTGCAAATTATGGTGTGGAAAGAACAGATGGTATAGTGATCGAGGGCGATTCACAGCATTATGCACAGATGCCTTATTATCTGGTACCGACGGTCAACAGCACAGATGCAATCTCTGATTTTGCATCCAAAGGATATTATGTCCTGATGCCATATGCTCAGGGAATCAAACAGACAGACAATCTTCGTGATACTGTCACGGTCAACAGCCTTCTGACAACTTCTGACAGTGCATATTCAAAAGTAGATGTCAACAGTGGTTCAATTGACAAGACCGACGATGATATTGATGGTCCGTTTGACCTGGGTGTAAGTATTACAGAAACTCTGGATGATGACAAAGAAACTCAGATTGTTTATTATACAAGTTCCAATCTCATGGACAGCCAGATCAACCAGATGGTATCCGGCGGAAACGAACAGATGATCATGAGTTCTCTGAACTGGATGTGCAGTTCTGATGAAACTTCTACCATTTCTATTCCGTCCAAAAACCTGCAGATTTCCTATCTGACACTGACTGCTTATGATGTAAGCTTCTGGAAAATTATGGTAATGGGAATTATCCCGGTTATTTTCCTTGTCATTGGATTTATGGTATGGCTGAAAAGGAGAAAAGCATAATGAAGAAAAAAACAGTCAAACTTGTTTCTGCAGTTGTGGTGCTTGGTGTGGCATGCGGTGCTTATGTTGGTGTGAATTCTTATGTTTCTTCACAGGAAGCAAAAGAGGCCGAGGAAGAGGATAAGAGCGTTGATCTCATAAGCCTTAAAGCAGATGATGTGACAGCAGTTTCTTTTAAAGCAGATGACGCAGATGTAGGATTTGATAGAAAAGATGATAGCTGGACAGAAAAATCAGATGCAGATTTTCCGGTAAATCAGGATACTGTGGATGATGCAGTTAAGGGAGTTGCTTCCCTTACTGCAGATCAGGAGATTTCGGATGTTGAGGATTTGAGTCAGTATGAGCTGGATGATCCGCAGAATACGATCACACTGACAACAGTAGATGGAGATACAACACTTCAGGTTGGCATGGAATCTTCAAATAATCAGTATTACGTGAAGAAGGAGGACGATGATAAGAATGTCTATCTGGTATCAAGTACATCATTGGAGCCTTTTATGGGAGGATTATATGACTTTGCCGAGAGCGGTACATTCCCATCTGTTACTTCTGCAACAATCACAGATGTAAAGGTTGACAAAGAAGACGGATATGAACTTACGCAGGATGCAGATAATCTGTTCTGGAATGTCTCTGATGGAAAAGATACAGAAAAGGCAGATACAACGAAAGCAGGAAATGTGACATCGGCAATTGGTTCTCTTGCGTATGACAAATTCGTAGATTACAACTGCACGGATGATGCAAAATATGGATTTGACGATCCGTATGCTGTAGTTACAGTGAAATACACTGAGGAAGAAGCAGTGGAAAGCGATGAAGAAAATGCTGACAGCGAAGAGAGCACAGAATCTTCAGAAGAAAACACAGATGCAGATTCTGATACTGCAGAAAGTGCTGATGCATCAGAAGAAGATTCTTCCGAGGATGAGCAGGAGACCCGGACGGTTGAGAAGACACTTACCATCTATGTGGGAGATGAGACCGGTGATGACCGTTATGTAAAAGTAGATGACAGCAAAGAAGTATACACAATCACCAAAGATTCCCTGACAGATATCCTTGACAGTACAATATCTGATTTTTACAGCCTGACCGTAAATTATGTATCCGTGAATGATCTGGATTCACTGGAAATAAAGAGTGATGACGGAGATCACACAGTTGACGTTGTAAGGGAGACAGCTAAGGCTGAGGATGAAGAAGAGTCCGATACTGATACAGATACATCAGATGAAGAGAATACAGATGAAAGCAGTGCAGAGACATCTGATGAGAGTTCTGCTGATGTAGATTCCTCTGACGAAACCACTTCAGATACTACAACGACTTCATATGATCTGGACGGAGAAGAACTCGATGAATCGGCATTTACGACCTTCTACAACAAACTCATCAATATGACTGCACAGGAGCGTCTTACCGAGGAATATACTCCGGATGGTGAGGCAGCATATACATTCCTCTTCAAAGATACAGATGGAAATGAAACTACTGCAGAATATTATGAGTATGATACAAACTTCTATGCAGCAGTCGTAGGAGATAAGGTTTATCTGGTAAATAAGATGAACGTAAAAGAACTGAATGACGCTTATCAGGATATGATAAATCGGTGAATACTTCCCCCGCGAGTTGCCCGCGGGGGATTTTTTTGATAAAATGAACATGATATTACTACAAGTGAGGAACGAGAAATGTTATATTTTGTAAATGACTATTCAGAAGGTGCACATGAAAAAGTTCTTCAGCATCTGATTGACACCAATATGGAACAGCTTTCCGGTTATGGCACGGACCATTACTGTGATGCTGCCAAAGAGAAGATTAAGAAAGCATGTGGCTGTGAGGACGTAGAAGTCTTTCTGTTGACCGGTGGAACACAGACCAACCAGATTGTCATTGACACCATGCTGGCACCGTATGAGGGCGTTGTAGCGGCTCACACGGGACATGTCAGCACACATGAAGCCGGTGCAATCGAATTTACCGGACATAAAGTACTGGAGCTTCCGGAAAAAAACGGTAAGATCTGTGCATCAGACCTTAAAGAACTGGTAGAAACATTCTATGGAGATGATAACCATGAGCATATGGTATTTCCGGGAATGGTCTATATTTCATATCCGACAGAATATGGAACTTTATACAGCAAAAAAGAGCTGGAAGAGCTTTCTTCCGTGTGCAGAAAATATAAGCTGCCGCTTTTTCTCGACGGAGCAAGACTGATTTATGGCCTTGTCAGTAAAGAGACAGATGTGACACTGCATGATATTGCCAGGCTTTGTGATGTATTTTATATCGGCGGAACAAAAGCCGGACTGCTTTGTGGTGAAGCGGTTGTCTTTACCGGAAAATGTATGCCAAAACATTTTCTCACACGTGTAAAACAGCATGGCGCACTTCTTGCAAAAGGCAGACTCCTTGGCGTGCAGTTTGATGCACTTTTTACAGATGACCTCTATCTGGCAATCGGCAAAAATGCCATCGAGACGGCAGCAGTCCTGAAAGAAGGCTTAAAGAAAAAAGGATATCAGTTTTTTATTGATTCACCTACAAATCAGCAGTTTGTCGTACTTGAAAACAGCAGAATGGAAGAATTAAAAAAAGACGTACAGTTTGGTTTCTGGGAAAAAGCTGACGATTCGCATACAGTGGTCAGATTTGCAACCAGCTGGGCAACCAGAATGGAAGATGTACAAAAACTTCTTTCTCTGTTATAGATTGTAAAAAAACTTTTTTTAGCGTATAATAAAGCTACTCAGGTGATAAAAAGGGAGGTAGAACATGAACAAGCACAGTAAACGACTGCTTACTCTTGCAACACTGGTAACGACAACAACTGCCACTATCCATATTATAAATAAAGTAATCGCGGCATCCGCCTGTCTTAAGGAAATGCTGGATACTGATGTCAGAAATTATTATCATTGGCGTTTCGGCGATATTTATTATACCAAAAAAGGTAAAGGAAGCCCGATTCTTCTGATTCATGATATGCTTCCGGGTGGTTCCGGATATGAATGGACCAGAATTGAGGATGAACTTGCACTGGAACATACCGTATATAATCTGGATCTTCCGGGATGCGGACGCTCCGAGAAACAGGGAATGACTTATACAAACTTTGTTTATGTGCAGGCAATCTGTGACTTTATAAAGAATGTAATTGGTGAAAAGACGGATATCATTGTAAATGGATATTCCGCTTCCTTTGTAGTTATGGCATGTCATAATGAAAAGACATTGTTTAATAAGATCATGATGGTAAATCCGGTCAGCCTTACCAGTCTGAAACAGATGCCTGGCAGGAAAGAAAAGCTTCTGCGCAAATGTCTGGAGATTCCGGTATTCGGAACACTTGTTTATCATATGGTTGTATCAAGAAGTGCAGTCAATGATGACTTTATCGAGAACTATGCATTTGATCCGTTCCATCCGGATCGGGAACTTCAGGATGCATATTATGAAGCTGCTCACAGAGGCGGGTGCTATGCAAAGAATGTATATGCAAATAAAGCTTCAAAATATATGAACATTGATATTACCCGGGGTCTTAAAGAGATTGACAACAGCCTTTATATCGTAGAAGGTGAAGCAGAAAATAATGGTGAAGCGATCGTAGAAGCTTACCAGAATGTCAATCCGTCTGTAGAGGTTGCGACACTTAAAGAAACGAAGCATTTCCCACATGTAGAAGCTCCGGAACAGTTCCTGGAGCAGGTTGGAATTTTCTTCTGAAATTAATACAGTAAAATGTCATAAGACAGAGTATAGATAAAGCCCACAGCAGATGCTGTGGGCTTTGTTGTACTTAAGAATATATCAGAATTGCGAGTCATTCACACAAGAAATCTATTAGAAACGATTCAGTGGTGTTATCCCTGCCGTTTGTATTTGGAAACAGCAAGGATCAGTGCGAGCAAAGCAAGAGTAAACATGATTTCGATTCCCATGGATTTCCAGATATCAACGGCAATTTTGCCGGAAACGACATGATACCGGGAAAGGGTCTCGTTGACGTTTTCATACCAGTAAACTGGAAGAAACTGTGCAACCCTGAGGACTTTTTTATTCATGATATTCATCGGCACAAATACACCTGAGAGGAAACATATACCAAGGGAAACGATGTTGGTGATTCCATTGAGCATGTTGCTGTTTTTCATAAAAAGGCCGATCAGATATGCCAGTGAAAGTGCAATTGTCAGCATTAGGAAGGTATTTAACAGGTAATACCCCAGAACTTTGGAAATCAGGAGTTCTTTCCCATACATAATACCGGCACCGGCGACTACAATCAGCCAGAGGGAGAATCCAATGGTAAACATTGCAAGAAGCCCTTCAAGATTCTGCCTGTGGGTGGAGACGGCAGATGCCTGCATACGTTTCTGGATATTCTCTTTTCGGAATGCCAGAAGGATATAGCCCATGGAGTAGCACAATACGGCCAGAAACAGATACGGAATATAGCGGAAATAATACGTATATCCAGGTGTCTCAAGTGCTGTTTCATCGTCCTGATACATGGTAACTTCCGAGACAGACTGTTCAAGCGCAGCAGCGGCAGATTCTTTCTGTGAAAATCCGGCAGCAGTATAAGTCCGGATGGAATTCAGCCATGCATTTATCTGCTGATCCACATAAAAAGAAGAATAAGAACCGGGCACTTTTGTGACAGAAAGCGGGTTTTCATCTACAATACAGGTTTCATAAAAATTTTTTGGAATCTGCACAATATATTCTGCATTTCTGTAAAAAAGTTCCTCCTGCATTACGGTGGGTTCTGTGGAAATCTTGTATACATTGTGGATGGTTTTGAGATATTTCGTGAGTGCGTGAGAAAGTGTGCTGTCATCCTGATCTGCAATGGCAAGGTCAATCCGCGTTTTTTCAAAATCTTCCAGATGCTCTTTTTTGGCGGAGGCCTGAAGAACCATGGCTATCGAAAAGAAGATTAACAGGTAAATGCTGACCAGTCCGATATTCTTTTTTAATATTTTCATATAACACTTAAATACTGTCATATCGATTCCTCCTGATCAGTAAAAATGAGGCAAAAACAAGCGCGGCGCTCATGACTGCCAGTGTAAGTACATTTCGGTAATAGCGTGCCGGATCATTATATACATTGATGCAGTAAAAAGCATCCGAGATAAGGGCAGCGGGATTGATGCGGTTGATGATCGGGCAATGTTTTTCTACGGTATCTTTCATCGAACTGTTCATCAGGCCGGAAAGAAAACTGCAGACCATGGAAATGGCAAGGATAACAGCAACTTTGATTCCTTCGCCTATTTTGCTGAGACTGCCGATAAACAGGCCCATAGAGACACCGATGAGACTTCCGAAAAGAGAAATAAGAAGCATTTTTCCTATCTGTCCCTGAAAGTCAAGTTTCAAAATATTTCGCAGATAAATAAGCAGAATGATAACATCTACATAGCCGATCAGGAAAGAGGAAATCTGTTCGGATAAGATCAATTTCAGCTTATGAGTAGGAGTGACACTGCGCCTTGCCGCCAGAGCCGTTAAATTGGCCTGTAACGTGATCGCAGAGCCGAAGCCGATAAAACATCCGTAGAGACATGCCATTGCGATCAGAGCGTAAAAAAACTGCGAAGTACCGTCAATTGTTTTTCCACCCAGGGAAACCTCCTGAACCAGATCACGGGTATCCATCATCTGTGTAAGTCCGTTCAGGAGCCCGGATGGATGTTTTTTCAAAATCGTCCGTATGGTGTGCAGACTGTTATCATAACTTTCCAGAATAGACTGCAGGATACTTTCCGGGATTCCGTGTGCGTTGATTGTCAGGGAGGGCGTCATGCCGGCATAATAAATTCCGGAGATTTCTTTGTTTTTCAGAGCAGCGAGAGCTTTTTGCTCTGTCATTTCATGCAGGCTGATCAGATCTGAGTCACTTTTTTGCACCTGATCAAGGTAAAAATCAAATAATGGATTGTCGGTTGTTTCTCTTACCAGAGCCACCTGTACGGTCTCAAAATCGGCATCGTTGAGATTTCCAAAAGCAAAAAAGAAAAAAGTGCCGAGTATCAGAGGAAAAACAAGCGGCCAGAAAGTCATATTAAAATTCCGGAGTTTTACCAGGATGTTATATTTTATTAGATGCAGCATAAAAAATCCTTTCTGTAACTATTAATTATACAAAATAATGCATAAATATACACTACGTATACCGAGCGTATATGCCTGAAAAACTATTAATCACGAAGCTGCTTTCCGGTGATTTCCAGAAAAACATCGTTCAGTGTGGGAAGTTCGGAAAATACTCTTCCAAAGGTGATATCCTGACTCTGCAGATAATTCAGAAGGCGAATCAGATTATGCTGTGCACCGGTGCAGCGGAGTATGAGAACCTGATTTTCATAGTGCAGATCAAATACATGAGGAAGACTGCGGATGTCCTGCAGATGCCTTTCTTCCAGAAAAATTGCTTCTACGGTGATGGTTTCACCGGTCTTGATCATTTTCTTTAATTCTTCAGATGTTCCGGAGGCAATGACACGTCCGTGATCCATGATCGCGATTCGCGTGCAGATCTGTTCAACTTCCTCCATATAATGTGAAGTGTAGATGATCGTCGAACCCTGCGCATTCAGCTTCTGGATGCCTTCAAGTATTTTGTTACGGCTTTGCGGGTCGACAGCTACGGTTGGTTCGTCCATGATTATGAGACGCGGTTTATGGGCAATTCCGCAGGCAATATTCAGCCTGCGGAGAAGACCACCGGACAGTTTCTTCGGATACATTTTACAATACTCTTCGAGTCCGACAAATCGGACAGCATCATCGACCAGTTCTTTACGTTTCTTTTTATCAGAAACATACAGACCACAGAAATAATCTATGTTTTCATATACAGTTAACTCGTCAAACACAGCGACATTCTGCAGCACGATTCCAATCTGCTGTTTTGCCTGATAATTGTCAGGCGCCATGGGCTGCCCGAAGACCTCGATGATTCCTTTATCGTATTTCAAAAGGGAAAGCAGGCAGTTGATGGCGGTTGTTTTTCCAGAGCCGTTCGGACCGAGCAGACCGAAAATCTCACCTTCATGAATATCCAGGCTCAGGTGATTGAGAGCGACCAGATCACCATATCTTTTTACCAGATTTTCTATATGAATCATAAAAATTCCTCCAGTTAAATAATTGCTTTCACATAGTAATATCAGGAAGATAAAGGCCGTTCGGGAGAAGGCATCTGTACCTGATAACTACAGTATAAAATAAGATGCCTGTAATACCAAGTGTAAGATGTCACAAGAAAAACATGACATTTGTCACTTTGAGCGGTATGGAATGTGTTATATTATTATAACAACAGGAGGAGAGAAATGGGATATTTTCAGGATATGGGAGTATTGCTGCTATATGGTATGACAGCATTACTATGGATAAAAGCGGACAGGAGTTTTATATTTGTACTGCTTTGCACCGTTGTTCTTTTATGTGGAGAATATTTTTTTGAACGAAGACTGACAAAGATTCTGGGCTGTGTGGTGTTTGCCGGTACTTCGTTTTTTATACCTGAACTTGTAGTATTTTATTCGGTGATGGAATATGTTTTACTTAAAGAGAAAATCTGGGTGGCGGCATTGACAGGTGTGATCACAGGCGGAATACTATTGACGGGAAATATGCAGCTGCAAAATGGATTGCCGCTTCATTTTGCCTTTGGCTGTCTGCTTGCAGTACTTTTGGAAAGAAAAACAGAAAAGTACGATAAATTGGATATAGAATTTCGAAAAACGATAGATGAAGGAGAAGAAAAAACACTTCTTCTGGCAGAAAAAAAACAGAGCTTTGATAGAAAAACAAAACTATGAAATATATGCGGCGACACTCCGTGAAAGAAACAGGATTGCAAGAGAAATCCATGATAATGTGGGACATGTACTTTCGCGTACAATATTGCTTACAGGGGCTGTGAAGGCTGTAAATAAGGATCAAAATCTGGCTCCGATGCTCGATGGACTGGATGATTCTCTCAATTCTGCAATGGACAGTATTCGTTCCAGTGTACATGATCTACATGATGAAGCAATTAATCTACAGGAAGAGCTAAAGAGAATTATTCGGGACTTTAAATACTGCAAAGTTGAATTAGAATATGACGTGTCCGACAAAATGGACAGTAATGCAAAGTATTGCTATGCTTGTGTTGTAAAAGAAGCTCTTTCTAACATTATGAAATATAGTGGCGCTACTTATGTAAAAATAACTGTGAGAGAACATCCGGCATTGTACCAGTTGTGCGTGGAAGATAATGGGCGTGGAGGTACAGAAAATATGGATAAAAATACAGGAATCGGACTGAAAAACATGCAGGACCGCGTGCAGGCATTAAATGGAACACTGCGGATTGAGGGCGAAAAAGGATTTCGGATTTTTGCAATGATACCGAAAGAAATGCCAAAAGAGAAAGAAAATAACTGAGTACAGATGGCTAAAAGAAAAGAACGAGAAGGAATTTATAAAGATAAATGAGGATTAAAAATGAAAATAGTAATTGTAGATGATGATTGTCTGGTTACAGGGGCATTAAAGACAATTCTGGAAGTGAATGAGGACGTTGATGTAGTGGCAACAGGACTGGATGGAAGGGATGCTGTACGGCTATATGGCGAGCATAAACCGGATGTGCTTCTGATGGATATTCGCATGAAGAATATGAATGGACTGGAGGCAGCAACGGAAATTTTATATGCGTATCCTGAGGCAAATATACTGCTCCTGACAACTTTTCTGGATGATGAATATATTGTGAAAGCGCTCCGCATAGGAGCAAAGGGATATCTTTTGAAACAGGATTATGCAAGTATTTTGCCGGCACTCCGGGCGGTTTGCTCGGGGCAGACGGTCTTTGGAGTGGAAATTGTGTCAAAAATTCCCGATTTGATAAGAAATGAGGATGGTTTTGACTATGCAGCGCATGGCATCAATGAAAGGGAAAAGGAAATTATCCGGTTGATTGCAGGCGGAAACAGTAATAAGGAGATAGCGGCGGAACTGTATTTGAGTGAGGGAACGGTCAGAAATTATCTGAGTTCGATTCTGGATAAATTACAGTTGAGGGATCGGACACAGGTGGCGGTTTTTTATTATCAGCATAAGTAGGAAATGGTAATGTGAGTGGTAGATTTGACGAATGTAGATGTATAAAATGGTGAATTTCAAATGAATAATTATTAATTGATATGCATGAAAGCTAGGAAATGCGTGAATAGATAGGGCAGGAATGATGGGCGAGAAGGAAAATAGAAAATGGAGTGGTGAAAGATGTGGATAAATAGGATAAAATGGAGAGACGGAAAGACAAATGTACGCGACACTAAGACTGATGAAGAGATAATAAAAATGGTTTACATAATTCTGAGGGCAAAACTGTTGACACATGCCATATCTTATTCAATTGAGTGAAATAAAAAACTGTAATTTGAAATAATAATATGAATTTACGCAGTCTCTATGAACAGGACGGATACTGGAACAAGGCCAAATTTCTACTCGCTTCGCGCGCTGATAAGCCGTCATTCGCGCAAACTCGCTGCGCTCAGACAGTGCGCTCGGTGACGGCAGCTAGCGCAAAGCTCGTAACGAAATTAGACCAAGGTTCCCGTGTCCGTCTTGTTATAGATCCTGCTGTATTCATGAAATGTTTCACGTGAAACATTAGTGAACAGCTACACTAGCAAGCATTACCCCCACAGCTGCCTCGTATTTTACTACAAATTTATATATCAGCAATGAAAAGATATGGTATGCGACAACCTCTGCAGGAGTTCGAGAAGTTCTTAGAGATGTTCTGGCTGTGTTATGCGTGGGAAATCACACTGTTTGAGCGTCAGCGAGTTTGTGATTTTCTGCGCATGTATTTAACAGACAGGTTATCTCATAGAACTATCGAACGACGAAGCCGTTGCCACATGCCATATCTTATTCAATTGCGTGAAATAAAAATATGTAATCTGAAATAAAACAACATCCCCACTCATCTTGTCAAATATAAACAATAAATTTTTAAAAACTTTCTCGAATTTTAATGTTTCACGTGAAACATTTTGTGGAACAATAAAACTAAAAGTGCTATAATAATACCAGTGCGCTATACACAAAAAGTATAGTTGACTTGACATCCCGAAGGGAGGGTGAAACTTGGGAAGAGTAATAGCAGTAGCAAACCAAAAAGGTGGTGTTGGTAAATCAACAACCGCAATCAATCTTTCTGCATGCCTTGCTGAAAAAGAAAAGAAAGTACTTACAATCGACATGGATCCACAGGGAAACACAACAAGTGGATTAGGAGTAGATAAAAATAATGTAGAGAATACATTATACGAATTACTCTTAGGAGAAGCAGAAACAAAAAATACAATTGTAAAAGATGTAGTTGAAAACGTAGATCTGATTCCATCAAATGTAAACTTATCCGGAGCAGAAATTGAACTTATTGGTGTAGATGAAAAAGAATACATCCTGAAGAAAATTATTGATAAAGTCCGTAGAAAATATGACTACATCATTATTGACTGCCCACCATCATTAAACATGCTTACTATTAATGCACTGACGGCGGCAAACTCCGTATTAGTGCCAATTCAGTGCGAATATTACGCGTTGGAAGGACTGTCCCAGCTGATACATACAATTGACCTCGTCAAAGACCGTCTGAACAAGAAACTTGTTATGGAAGGTGTCGTCTTTACCATGTATGATGCAAGAACAAATCTTTCCCTGCAAGTTGTAGAAAATGTTAAGGATAATCTTCAGCAGAATATTTACAAAACAATTATTCCGCGAAATGTCAGACTGGCAGAGGCTCCGAGTTATGGACAGCCTATAACATTATATGATACAAAATCCGCGGGCGCAGAGGCATACCGTCTTCTTGCAGAAGAAGTAATAAACAGGGAGGATGAATGATGACTGGAAAAAAGTCAGGACTTGGACGCGGCCTGGATGCACTGTTTCCAGAAAAAACAGTACAAAGCAAGCCAAAAACAACAGTTAAAACTGCAAAACAAACAAAAACAGCTACACTAGAAACAAATAAATCCAGTCAGCACGAAAACAGCAATGGCGAGAGAATGATGAAATTATCTATGATCGAGCCAAACAGAGAACAGCCACGCAAAAAATTTGATGAAGATGCACTTCAGGAACTGGCTGATTCTATCAAACAGTATGGAGTACTGCAACCTCTACTCGTGTCTGATAAAAAAGACTACTATGAGATAGTGGCTGGTGAAAGACGATGGAGAGCTGCGAAACTTGCAGGACTGAAAGAAGTTCCGGTTGTAGTAAGAGAACTTTCCACGCAGGAAATCGTAGAAATTTCTCTCATTGAAAACATTCAGAGAGAAGACCTCAATCCGGTGGAAGAAGCTATGGCATATAAACGTCTGATTGATGAATTTCACATGAAACAGGATGAAATCGCAGAAAGAGTTTCAAAGAGCAGGACAGCAGTAACCAATTCTATGAGACTTTTGAAACTGGATGTACGTGTACAGCAGATGATGGTTGATGAGATGATTTCAGCCGGACATGCAAGAGCAATTCTTGCAATTGAGAATCCAGAGAAACAGTACACGACTGCGATGAAAGTATTTGATGAAAAACTCAGCGTGCGAGAGACAGAGAAACTGGTAAAAACAGTACTTACACCGCAAAAGAGAAAAGATAAAGTCGCAAATCCGGCAGAAGATGCCATTTATGAAAGTCTTGAGGAAAAAATGAAAGGAATTACAGGAACACGCGTATTCATTCACCGCAAGAAAAATAATAAAGGAAAAATAGAAATTGAATATTATTCCAGAGACGATTTGGATAGAATTATCGATTTATTTGAATCCATTGGTTAAAAGGAGTATGATATGAGTACAATTTTTGATAGTATGGGTATTGACTCCGGAATCATCATTATTGTATTACTGGTTATAGTTGTTATTCTGATTGGATTTATGATCAGTAATGGTATGCGCCTTACACGACTGGAAAGAAAATACAAAATGTTTATGAAAGGAAGCGACGCACAATCCTTAGAAAAAACGTTTGTACGTAAATTTGCTCAGATCGACAGATTGTATGAAGCAAAAGAAGACCATGAGCATGCAATAAAAGCACTGGAACAGCATTTTAAAATTATTTTCAGTAAATATGGCGTAGAGAAATATGATGCATTTGATGATGTAGGTGGTAAACTCAGTTTTGCACTTGCATTGTTAGATAAAGACAATACCGGCCTGATTCTGAATGCAGTACACAGCCGAGATAACTGTTTTCTTTATTTAAAAGAAATTGTTAAAGGTGAATCTTATGTGATGCTCAGTCAGGAAGAAGTAGAGGCTTTGCGTAAGGCAGTGAATTTTGGACTTGCCGATATCAGTGAAGAAGAAAGTGGTATAGAAAAATAAAGAGACAGTAGAAACTGTCAGGAGGAGAAATTATGTTAGACATTAAATTTGTGAGAGAAAATCCGGAAATCGTAAAACAGAACATCCGCAACAAATTCCAGGACAACAAACTGGAACTGGTTGATAAAGTAATCGCGCTGGACAAAGAGAACAGAGAAATCAAACAGGAAGTCGAAGCTCTCAGAGCTGAAAGAAATAAAATTTCCAAACAGATCGGTGCACTGATGGGACAGGGCAAACGCGAAGAAGCAGAAGAAGTAAAGAAACAGGTTGCAGCATCCGGTGCGCGTATTGATGAACTTTCTGCAAGAGAAAAAGAAGTAGAAGAAGAACTTCTGAAAAATATGATGGTTATTCCGAATATCATCGATCCATCTGTTCCGATTGGTAAAGATGACAGCGAAAACGTTGAAATTGAAAAATTTGGTGAGCCGGTTGTTCCGGATTACGAAATTCCATATCATACAGAAATTATGGAAAATTTTAACGGAATCGATCTTGACAGTGCACGACGTGTTGCAGGTAATGGATTTTATTATCTGATGGGTGATATCGCAAGACTTCATTCCGCAGTTATTGCATACGCAAGAGATTTCATGATCAACAGAGGATTTACTTACTGTGTACCGCCTTTCATGATCAGAAGCAATGTTGTAACAGGCGTAATGAGTTTTGCAGAAATGGATGCCATGATGTATAAGATTGAAGGCGAAGATCTCTATCTGATAGGTACAAGTGAGCATTCTATGATCGGCAAATTTATAGATCAGATTGTTCCTGAAGAAGAACTTCCAAAAACACTTACAAGCTATTCTCCATGTTTCCGTAAAGAAAAAGGTGCTCATGGTCTTGAGGAGAGAGGTGTTTATCGTATCCACCAGTTTGAAAAACAGGAAATGATCGTTGTCTGCAAACCGGAAGAAAGCCCGATGTGGTTTGATAAACTGTGGCAGAACACCGTTGATCTGTTCCGTTCTCTGGATATCCCGGTACGTACATTGGAATGCTGCTCCGGTGACCTGGCAGACCTGAAAGTAAAATCCCTTGATGTAGAAGCATGGTCTCCACGCCAGAAGAAATATTTCGAGGTAGGAAGCTGCTCTAACCTTGGCGATGCACAGGCTCGTCGTCTGAGAATCCGTGTAAACGGTAAAGATGGTAAGAAATATCTTGCGCATACATTAAATAACACTGTAGTAGCACCTCCGAGAATGCTGATTGCATTTTTGGAAAACAACCTGAATGCAGACGGATCTGTAAATATTCCGGAAGCACTGCAGCCATACATGGGCGGCATGAAAAAGATTGAGAAAAAGACCCAGGCATAAGGGTACGGAGGTATATTTTGCACAGCTTTTTAAAAGCAATCGGTTTTTCTCAGATCAGTAAACGAGAAGAGATGAAAAAAATCATTCTCGATGTCATCAAAAATTATGATACAAAAAATGTTATTCAGGATTATCCAGATGGTACATTTGCTGAATTTTCGAGAAACTATGGAAACGATTGTGGAATCACTGTTTGTGGCCAGTATGATGAGGAAGACAGATTTCATGTGGAGTACTATTATCCGTTCTTTCGTGGAACAGGAGTTACGACGCAGGAAGCAGTCACGGTAGAAAAGCATGTAGACAAGAATGCTTTTTCCGGAGCATGCGATGATCTGCGAATCGGAATTACATTGATTTTTTATCTTCAAAATGCTGCCGAATATATGAAGGAAAGCGGAAAAGAAAAAAATGATAATCATCCATTGATTTTATCAGGACTTGCGGGAGAGGGAAAAATCCTTCTCCCGGTCCTCAAAGATAAAGAAGCTGTCAAGGTGGAGCAGGAATCTGCAAAGAACAGAAGTTCCATGATTGCTGCGGCCAGAAATGGCGATGAAGAGGCCATGGAAAATTTGACAATGGAAGAAATGGATACGTATTCCATGATTTCAACCAGAATTGTGAATGAAGATATTCTTTCTATTGTAGATTCTTATTTTATGCCTTACGGAATCCAGTGTGATCAATACAGCATACTGGGTGAAATTCTGGAAGTGCATACGGGCAGCAATATTGTCACAGATGAGGAGCTTGTTCAGATGACCATAGAAAGCAACAATATGCAGTTTGATGTGTGTATTAACCGAAAAGATCTTCTGGGAGACCCACAGGTGGGCAGAAGATTTAAAGGCACTGTCTGGTTGCAGGGTAAGTTGCAATTTTAGAATTGAGGATAAGAAATGAAGGAACTAAAAAATAGAGGCAGGCAGAGATGGAAAGATTATATCTGCCTGTTCGTTTCGTTTTTATTTGTTTTATATTTTGGATTTAATTATAAAAGTATCATATACAACTCACACACTTTGGGAAATGGAATAAAAATACTTGTTCTTGCAGGTCTGTGGGCAATCGGCACAGTACTTATTTTTGTAAAGCTGGAAGTAAAAGAAAAGACTGGTCGGATCATAAATATCCTGTATGTGCTTTTGTCTCCATGTTTCATTTTCCTGAATATGGAAGCAGCTACATTTGCAATGGGAAAAAGCTTTTCCGGACTGAATAAAAGTCTTTTACTTTTTAATATAGGTTTTATTTTGATATTAGAACTGATATGTATTGTTCTTACAAACAGAATACGACTGGGAACTGACATTTGCGCTTTTATATGTGTTATGTTCAATATTGCAAACCATTTTATATATGAGTTCAGAGGAACTCCGATCATTGCCTCTGATATTGCAACTATAAGTACAGCGGCAGAGGTTGCGTCTTCATACGAAATAAAATTCAACTGGTATCTGCTGGTTACACTGTTGCTTCTGTTTGATTTCTTTATGGTTGGCAGAGTTATAAAATGTAAACCTGTTTTCAGTAAAAAGAAATTTCGACTTTGCGGAATCATTGTAATGGCCATTATATCGGTAGTAGGTGTGCAACAATTCATCCTTTCGGATTATCTTGATAATCATGGGCTGAAGCTGAGCCTGTTTAACCCAATGAGAAGCTATCGAACATATGGCAGTATTGCAGGTTTTTCACGAAGCATTCATTATTCTATACTGAAAAAACCAGAAGGCTACAGCCTCGAAAAAGTCGAAGAAATTACTTCAAAATATGAATCGGATACAGTGGATAAAACCAAGGAACATCCGAATGTGATAGTTGTGATCAATGAAGCATTTTCAGATCTGAAAGCTCTGAGTGATTTTGAAACAAACGAAGATTATATGCCGTTTATCCATGGACTGATGAATGACAAAAATTGTGTAAGTGGTACAACCTATGCGTCTATTGTAGGCGGACAGACAGCAAATACAGAATATGAATTTCTGACAGGAAATTCACTTGCATTTCTTCCAACAGGTGCAGTTGCATTCCAGCTTTTTGTAAAAGATGCAATGCCGTCACTTGTGACACAGCTTCAGGATGAAGAGTACATGGGAAGTACTGCGATTCATCTTCATCGAGCAAGCAATTACAGACGTGACAGAGCGTATCCGTTACTTGGATTTAAAAACTTCTACAATTATGATACGGTAACGACTCCGATAGAAAAACTGAGACATTATGCTACAGATGCAGGTTCTTATCAGCGTATCATTGAAGATTTTGAAAGCTATAAGAAGGATTCAGATGATCCGTATCTTGGATATGTCATGACAGTGCAGAATCACAGCCCGTTTATCAGCAGGGGTGATGAAAATTATACCCAGACAATTTCACTTAAAGATATAAAAGCAGAAGACGTAGAGACATATCTGAGCCTGATTAAATTGTCAGATGATGCTTTTAAAGATATGGTGGAATATTTCAAAAATGTAGATGAACCGACTGTAATATTTATGACAGGAGATCACCAGCCGAGAATTAATGATGCTTCCATGAATGCACTCACAAAGGGTCAATATAAGAACTGGAATGATGAAGAAATGATGCGGCATCGTTATGCGATTCCTTTTATGATCTGGGCAAACTATGACATTGGTGGTCAGAAAGTAGAGCAGACCAGCATGAATTACCTTCAGACACTTCTCATGGAAACGACAGAAAGTGAACTGACCGGTTTTCAGAAATATCAGCAGGATCTGCAGAAGGAGATTCCGGTACTGACAGGAAACGGATATGTCGGATCTGACGGAAAGTTCTATGAGTTGAATGATGAGACATCACCATATTATTCATTACTTCAGGACTATTCGATCTTGCAGTATAATGATCTGGTTGATACAAAAAATCGTGATAACGACTTTTTCAATCTTCAAAAATAAAGGTCTTGTTTTTTAAAGAAAGATATAGTACAATTTTATGTGGAGTAGCACAATATGCTGCTCCATATTAAATAATATATGTGTTTCCTTAGTTTAATAGATAGAACACTCGCCTCCTAAGCGGTGACCAGAGTTATCGCCTCGGTGTATAACAGAAAAATGAATTTGAGTTCGATTCTGTTATGTGATGTCACAATTAAGGGGACATGCGTTTTTGGAAAAGGCGATAGCTTCATACCAAAAAAATTCATCATATAAGATTGATTCAGCTGACGCAAGTCAGTTTTAAATCATAAAATCCAATGCCGTTGAAATGGCTGAAAACCTTGATTTTAAGCCAAAAATCCGGTATTTGTCCTGTTAGTTTAATGGATAGAACAAGTGCCTCCTAAGCACTAGATGTGGGTTCGATTCCCGCACGGGACGTCCTATCAAAAGCGGAATGTATTAGAAAAATATCTAATATGATTTCCGCTTTTTTGTTTTTTCAGAGGGGAAATGGAATGGAATATCAGCTAATACGGAAAGAATCCTATTAGCCGCTGTCTAATAAAACGCACTGCTGGTATAATAGCTGGAAATAAAACGAAATTCTAATAAAAGAGAAAAGCCAGCTGTTTATTTGAGAAAGTGGATGTAAATTCAAGCTCAGATAAGAAAAAAGAGGAAGGGAAATATCCGGCGGTAAGTTATTAGGTGTGAATACAATAGAATCTTTGCTTAGTGAGAACTAAGGTCAACAGTAAGCCTGTTTGGATCAGATTTCAAAAAGAAATCTATCTGGACAGGCTTTTTCTGTTGCAGATAAGAAATGGAGGAAAGATATGGATACAGTGGATACACGAAGTGCATCAGTTCCAGAAGATGGCGAAAAAATTATAGAGATTCAGCTGGAACGTCTGCGGACCTTTAAGAACCATCCATTTAAGGTTCGGATGGATCAGGAAATGATTCGGCTCAGTGCGAGTGTTGAGAAATACGGAATCATAAATCCACTGATTGTACGACCGATTCCAGACGGTGTTTATGAGATTATCTCCGGACACAGAAGAAAGGCAGCTGCTGAAAAGTTTGGTTACAGGAAGGTGCCGGTCATTATCAGAGTCATGTCGGATGATGAAGCAGTAATTAATATGGTGGATTCCAATTTACAGAGGCAACAGATAACATTCAGTGAAAAGGCTTTTGCTTATAAGATGAAGAATGAAGCTATGAAGCGAACCGGAGGAAGAAGAAAAAGTAGCCAGTCTGACTACCCGTTGAAAGGAAAAAAGACAGTAGAAATCATTGGTGAAGAATTTGGTGACAGCGCAAAACAGGTACAGCGGTATCTGAAACTGACGGATTTGATTCCTGAGTTACTGGAAAAGCTGGATAACGGTGAACTTTCATTTAACCCGGCTGTGGAACTTTCGTATTTAACGATAGAGGAACAAAAGGAATTTATAGATGCTATGGAGTATACACAGGCAGTTCCATCCATTTCCCAGGCACAGAGAATGAAGAAATTAAGCCGGGAGAAAAAGCTGACGGGAACAAAAATGAGAGAGATCATGGGTGAGATCAAAAAAGGGGAAATTACCAGAGTGATGTTTAACAACGAACAGTTGTATCGGTATTTTCCGAAATCATATACCCCGGCAGAAATGAAAGAAGAGATACTGAGTATGTTAAACCAATGGAAACCGCAGAAAATGGCAGTAAAATAGGAGGAAAATTATGTGTAGAGTAATCGCAATATCAAACCAGAAAGGTGGAGTTGGAAAAACCACCACAACCGTAAATCTTGGAATTGGACTTGCCAGACAGGGAAAGAAAGTGTTGCTGATTGATGCAGATCCGCAGGGGAGCCTTACAGCAAGTCTTGGCTATGTAGAACCGGACGAAATAGGAACTACACTTGCCACAATTATGATGGCTATTATCAATGAAAAAGAATTTGAGATCACAGATGGCATTCTGCATCATAAAGAAAATGTGGATCTTCTTCCGGCAAATATCGAATTGTCTGCATTGGAAGTAACAATGGGGAATGTGATGAGCAGGGAACTGATTATGAAGGAATATATTGAGGCTGCGAGAACGGAGTATGACTATATCTTGATTGATTGTATGCCAAGTCTGGGACTAATGACAATCAATGCGCTGGTTGCTGCGGATTCCGTGTTGATTCCAGTACAGGCGGCTTACCTTCCGGTGAAAGGTCTTCAGCAACTGATACATACGATTGCAATGGTGAAAAAACGGCTGAACAGGCAGCTCGCATTTGAAGGAATCCTTCTTACAATGGTAGATTTCCGAACAAACTATGCAAAAGATGTGGCAGGTAAAGTGCGTGAAGCTTATGGAGAAAAGATAGAGATTTTTGACACGGTGATTCCTATGTCAGTGAAAGCAGCTGAAACAAGTGCAGAAGGTGTCAGTATCTTTTCCCATTGCTTGAATGGAAAAGTGGCGAAAGCATATGAGACGATTGCAGAGGAGGTATTGAGAAATGAAGAGTAAAAGTGCAGACAAAATAAAGATGCCTAGCATAGATGAACTGCTGGGAGTATCCGGCGAAGAAAGTGCAACAGATATTGAGATTAGCAGAATACACAGCTTTGCAAATCATCCATTTAAAGTTTTGGATGATGATAAGATGGATGACCTGGTAGAGAGTATTAAACAGAATGGTGTGCTGACACCTGTTTTAGTAAGGCCAGATAAGAATAACAGCTATGAGATGATATCCGGGCATCGAAGAATGCACGCAGCGATAAAAGCAGGACTGGAAACAATACCGGCCATTGTGCGGGATATGGACGATGATGATGCAGTAGTAGTAATGGTAGATGCTAATATTCAACGAGAAGAATTGCTTCCAAGTGAAAAAGCATTTGCATATAAAATGAAAATGGATGCTATGAAAAGACAGGCAGAAAGACCATCAAAAAATAATTCCACCCAAGTTGGGCGGAATTTTGAAACGGCAGAATTGATAGGAAAAGAAACCGGGGAAAGTAAAAATACAATCAGGAGGTTTATTCGTTTGACTGAATTAATTCCTGAATTACTTGATTATGTAGACAAGAAGCGGCTGCCCTTTACCGTTGCGGTTGACATTTCCTATATTGACAAAGAGATTCAAACATGGTTATTTGAATACATCAAGGAAAATGGTACGGTTAAAGCAGTTCAGGTAGCAGCACTCCGCACAGCACTTGAAGTAGGACCGATGACGCAGGCGAAAATGATCTCCATACTGGTAAACAGTCAGCCTGGTAGGAAGCAGGAACAGAAAATCACATTTTCAGAGAAAAAACTGAGAAATTTCTTCTCTGAAAAATATACGGCAGAGGATATGGAAAGTGTAATTTTGGAACTTCTGGATCAATGGAAGAGAGGTGAGATAACAGTATGAATTTTGAATACTATTATGGCACTCAGGCTGATCAGTTCAGTTTTATCCGGATTCCAAGAATATTATTATTAGATGAAGCATTTTCCGCACTGTCTTTATCAGCTAAAGTCCTTTACTCGGTACTTCTGGACAGAATGGGACTGTCAATGAAAAATAAATGGCTTGACGAAGAAAACAAGGTGTACATTATCTATCAGATCACGGAGATACAAAGTGACTTGGGATTCTCTAAGAAAAAAGCAATGGATTATCTCACAGAATTGGAGAAAATAGGACTGATTGAAAAGAAAAAGAGAGGCTTTGGATTGCCGAACATTATATATGTTAAGAGCTTTATGGCACATCAGAGTAGTCAAAGAAGTAATGAAATGGGAACTTCACAGGAAAAAGATGCGGTACATAGAAGTATCGAAAGGGGAACTCCTGAGGTGATGAATAAGCACCTCAGAGGTGCCGAAACAGATACCTCAGAAGTGCCCAAAAACGGACTTCAAGAGGTTCCCAAAACGGTACCGCTATATAATAAGACTTATATGAATTATAATAACCAGAGTAATATGAAATCGAATCATATCAAATCAGATGGCGATAGGATTCGATGTGATCAAAAAGAACAGGAAATCAATGCTTATGCTGAACTGGTAAAGAAAAATATTGATTTTGATGTTTTACTGCATACATACAGCAGAGAGCAGGATCTGGTAGAAGAAATATATCAGCTGATTCTGGAGACCGTCCAAACTGAAAAGAATATGATACGGATCGCCGGCGAATATTATCCGGCAGGCTTTGTGAAGGGAAAATTACTGAAACTGAATTATTCGCATATCGAGTATGTGCTGGAGTGCATGGATAAAAATACTACGAAAGTCAGAAACATAAAACAGTATTTGCTGGCTGCTTTATTTAATGCACCATCAACGATTGGAAGTTATTATAAAGCAGCGGTAAATCACGACATGCCACAGTACGCAAACTGAAGGAGGTACTTATGATTGTTTTAAGAATGGCAGGAAAAATTTTATTGTTACCGGTGTGGTTATTATTAGCCACTGCCCATTTACTGGTAAAGATCGTAGTTGAAATCTACTGCATCGGCAAGGGGATTGTCAATCTCATTCTGGGTTTTATGCTGATTGGAACACTGCTCTGGTACAGACAATGGGAGCGGTTTGCTTTACTTGCAGTTGCCAGTGGTATCTTGCTGTTCTTTCTGTGGATCGGAGTGTTTATGGAAGTTATACTGGAATCAGCACAACACAAAATTGGAAAATGGATTATACAGATATAAAGAAAGTATCTGCCAGAACATAAACGGAAATCCCGATCATTCCGGCAACACTCTGGGTTACATATTTAGTGAATCTTTTCAGCATAATTCATGTCTCCTTCCGTAAAGACTTGCCTTCTATTATATATCTGTATTTTAAAAAATAGCAATCAAAAACTCCTCTCAGGCGCTATGCATAATAATTTCAACAACATGCTGCTTATAGCAGGTATTGATAAATTTATATCATTCTGATGATATATTATATTTCATTTTTCACGTTAATGATGTAAAATTATCAATGTAAATATCAGGGCATATTCGAATAATCATTTCTAAACTTTTTCAAATATGCTCCGGAAAGGAACTTTTATACTAATGAAAACCAAGATTCAGGATATGACCTCCGGTTCACCGGGACGGTTGATCATTCTTTTTGCAATTCCCCTGATGCTGGGAAATATCTGTCAGCAGCTTTATACAATGGTGGATACCATGGTTGTTGGTCAGGTTGCAGGTGTGGAGGCTCTTGCCGCACTGGGTGCTGTTGACTTTCTGATGTGGGTTGTCACAGGAATATCCACAGGACTCACTCAGGGATTTTCTATTCAACTCTCCCAGTATTATGGGGCAAAGGATTTCGAAAATCTGCGTAAATCTCTGGCTCACAGTTACCGGCTGACCGCATTCATCGCAGCCGGAGTATTGATTCTCAGCCAGTCATTTGCTTCGCTGGTATTAACAGGGCTGCATACACCTTCCAATATTATCGGAATGTCTCTGTTATATCTGCGCATCATTTTCTGTGGAATCCCCGCCACAGCAGCCTATAATATGTTTGCCTCTGCTCTAAGGGCTATGGGAAACAGTAAAACACCGCTGACCGCAATGATCATCGCATCTGTGCTGAATGTCTCACTGGACATCCTTTTTGTGGCAGGCTTCGGATGGGGTGTGGCAGGAGCAGCAATCGCAACTGTGATCGCACAGAGCTTCTCCGCTGTTTACTGTTTCCTGATTTTACGCAGAATTGATATCGTTCATCTGACCAGAGCAGATTTTATGCCTGCCTCCGGCATGAATGCCCGCCTGATGAAGCTTGGTATTCCTGTTGTATTTCAGAATATCATCATCGGTGTGGGCGGTCTGGTAGTCCAGTATGTGATCAATGGCTACGGTTTCCTTTTTGTAGCAGGATTTACAGCTACAAACAAGCTTTATGGTCTGCTGGAAATGGCTGCTATTTCCTATGGATATGCCATCGTTACCTATGTGGGTCAGAATCTGGGAGCCGGAAAGATTGACAGGATCAGAAAAGGCGTCCGCAGCAGTATGCTGCTTTCCCTGCTTACCTCACTGATCATTTCTGCTGCCATGTTTTTATTTGGAAAAAATATTCTCTCACTTTTCATCTCAGGTGAACCGCAGCAGACACAGCAGGTATTGGCAATTGCTTTTAAATACCTTTCTATTATGGCTGCCATGCTCTGGGTTTTGTACTTCCTGTACGTGTACAGATCTGCACTTCAGGGGCTGGGAGATACCTTAATGCCTATGGTAAGTGGTATGGCTGAATTTGTCATGCGTATCAGTGCTGCACTGATCCTTCCCCATTTTATCGGACAGGACGGTATTTTCTTTGCAGAGATTGCAGCATGGAGCGGAGCCACTGTGATCTTATGCATCAGCTATTATGTACGGATGCATAAATATCATTAAAACAAAACAGGCACATAGTCCCGGATATCCGGTATATGTGCCTGTTTTTTGATCAGTCGATCCTGGAGCGTGTAAAATTATGTAAGATTCTTAATCCATTTATATTTCTTATAATGTTTATAGACCACCGGCAGTTTAATGATCTCGTCCAGATTGAGTACAAAGTAGACAACCATAACCGGCAGTTTCAGGATAAATGCGCAGATGCATCCCAGAGGAACAATGATACACCACAGAGTTACAGAATCACACAGCATTCCAAATTTGGAGTCTCCGCCTGCTGCGAAGATTCCTCCTATTGTCATACAGTTTACTGATTTTCCTGCGATGTAATAGGAAGAGATCAGCAGCATTTTTTGCAGATATCCGCGGGCTATCGGGGTGAGATCTACCATTTTTGTGATAAATGGTGATAAGGCGATCAGGACAAGGCCTGATACAATTCCTGCAATAATCGCAGTTTTGGTAAGTGTCTCGCCTACCTCTTTTGCTTCCTGCAGACGGTCTGCACCAAGACGGTTTCCCACTATGATACTGCCTGCATTTCCAAGTCCGAGGCAGAAGCATACAACAAGATTTTTGGAAATATTCGCTATTCCATTGGCGGCAACAGCATCCGTTCCCAGATGTCCCATGATCACAGAATACATGGAAAAACCTATTCCCCATGCAAGATTATTGATCAGTAACGGAACTGTTTTCTGCCAGAAACGGCCAAATAACTTTTTCTCACAGCTTCTGAGACTGAATTTCACAGCTCTGATCCTGCACAATACATAACCAACACTCCACAGGAACTGCACAACTGTTGCAAGTACGGTTGCCAGTGCAGCACCTTTAATCCCCATCTTCGGAAAGCCGGACAGGCCAAAAATGAAAACAGCATTCAATGCGATATTGAGAATTACCATAACCCCATTGATCAGGGTACTCATATTTACTGCACCACAGTTCTTCATGATTGCCAGGAAAATCTGTGCAATTCCCGAAAACACATAGGAAATGCCGATGACTCTTAAATACTCACTTCCCAGAACGATCAGAGTTTCCTCATTTGTCAGGATTCTCATGAGCTGTTCCGGAAAGAAAAGGGTTCCTGCCAGAAATACTACTGCAATACATCCACAAATCTTTGTCACAAGGCTGAACACCTGGGAAATACCTGTGTAATCCCCTTTTCCATAATATTGTGCCACAAACATATTCTCGCCTGCCATAAATGCAAACATAAACAGATTAAATACAAAAGTAACCTGTGTAGCCAGTGATACGGCTGACATGGCATCCTGACTTAACTTTCCCAGCATGATCGCATCACATGCTCCGACCAGGGCTGTCATGAACTGCTGAAGTGCGATCGGAAGTGCCAGCCTGACTATTTCTTTTCGTAAACTTCGTTTACGCTCATCCATCATCTTTTTTGCTCCTGTATAAAATATTAGTGATACTCATCAGTCAATTTTCAGAATCATATTCAGGATTCTTCTTGCGCTGAGACGGATCTCTCCTTCGGTAATAAAGCCTTTTTCGTATGCTTCTTTTATGCGTTCCGGATATCCTGCTGCCATCTTGATATCGTTTCCTGCTTTTGTTTCGCGATAGTGTTCTCCGAATGTCCACCAGTCTGTTGTAACTATTCCGTCGAATCCCCATTCATCACGGAGAATACCTGTCAGGAGTTCTTTATGCTCTGAAGTATGAATGCCATTAAGCAGGTTATAGGAAGACATAATCGTATACGGATGAGACTCTTTTACAATGATCTCAAACTGTTTCAGATAGATCTCACGGAGTGCTCTCTCTGATACTCTGGAATCAGAATCCTTACGGTTTGTCTCCTTATTATTGGCTGCAAAATGCTTCACACTTGCTCCGATATGCTGAGACTGGATGCCTCTTACCATAGCTGCACCGGTCTTTCCTGCAAGATACGGATCCTCAGAATAGTACTCAAAATTACGGCCGCAGAGCGGGCTTCTGTGAATGTTGCAGGCTGGTGTAAGCCAGATACTGATATTATTTTCTTTTACTTCTTCTGCTCCTGCTTTACCAACTTTCTCTACCAGTTCTTCATCCCAGGTGCTAGCAAGAAGTGTGGCGCATGGCCATGCAGTTGTGTTCACTCCGCATTTCGGAAGAATGCGAAGTCCGGCTGGTCCGTCTGCAGTCATCACATTCGGGACTCCATATTCCGGAAGATTTCCCATTCCAAATGTATTGGCACAGCCTGTATTTGGCTGTCCGCCAAGGAGATTGATACAGTCATCCAATGTCAGGATATCCATAAACTCATCCAATGTCATTTTACCATCTGCTACATCAGAGAAGTGAACTCCCTTGGAATCAAGAAAATCAAGAAAGTCTATTCCTTTTTGTCCTCTTGTATCAGGACATGGAAGACCGATGGCATATTTATCCTGTCTCGGAAGTCCTTCTTCTTCCACATATTCACGCTGTGGAAGTTCCTCATAAGAACCGTCTGCAAGCATACGTTTCTGAAGATGATATGGCGCTGCCTTCTGGCTTAGCTGCTCAGTTACAGTGTCTTCTTTTACTACATATGTAAAGTCAGTCTTCGCTGCATCTCTTACGTTTGTGCCAATATAGATTGCATATTCTCCTGCTTCCAGAACATCGGCTGATTTGCATACTTTGCCCAGATCATCGTAAGACGCCATCTGATTTACAGGAAGTTTCAGGGTAAGGATCTGGCGTTCACCCGGCTGAAGAAGGCTGGTCTTTTTAAATGCCCCCAGTACTTTCGCAGGTTTTCCGAGTTTACCCTGTGGTGCTCCGTAATAGAGCTGGATAACTTCTTTTCCCGCTGTTTTTCCAGTATTGGTTACTTCTGTAAGGACTGTGATCACACCGTTTTCTTCGGAAGCACCAGTCACCTTCCAGTCGAAATCTGTGTAGGAAAGTCCAAACCCAAACGGATAATTTACTCTCTCCGCTGCACCCGGAATTGTCTCAAAGTAACGGTATCCTACATAAATATCTTCTGTATAATCTACATAGAATGCAGACTCATGGAAGTTTGCTGTGGATGGATAATCTTCCAGATCTTTTGCATAAGTATCGGATAATTTACCGGATGGATTAACATCACCACAGAGTATATCTGCTGTTGCAAGACCACCTTCCATTCCCCCCTGCCATGCCATCAGTACTGACTGGATCTCATCACAGTCTCTGAACCATTTCGTGTCCACGATACCGCCAACATTCATCACTACGATTACATGTGGGAATGTTTTCTTTACTTTCTCTACCATGGCATTCTCTGCATTTGTCAGACAGAAATCACCGTTTTCAAAAATCTTCGCTGACAGTTCAGAGTTTCTTTTTTCTTCTCCGTCAAGAACATATCCATCCTGTGCTGCTTCACATTTCCTGTCCCATCCTTCGCCTGAGAAACGACAGATAGTAATTACTGCAGTATCTGTATATTCTCGCGCTTCATTCAGAAGTTCATCCGGAAGCTCCGGCTCAACTGTCATACCTGGTACTGCACCATCTGCGTACTGTTTCTGAATGTCTTCCTCATAATATTTCGCAAGTTTATCGAAAACTTCTACTTTTCCCTCATCCTCTTTAATCTTCATGCCCTCATAAAGATTACGGATGTATTCTACAGTTACATCGCCACTTCCTCCGCCGCCTTTTACGTAGTCTACAGTACCCTTACCAAAGAGTGCGACTTTCGTCCCTTTCCGGATCGGAAGTGTGTTTTTCTCGTTTTTCAGAAGAACCATTCCCTCTCCTGCTGCCATTCTGGAAAGTGCAATATGTTCTTTACTTCCTGTAACTCTTCGTCCGTCTTCCCCCAGCGGAAGCACAGGCTGGAAAAAGCTTCTCTGCCATTTTGCCATTATTTTAATCCTCCTTTAATTCTCCTTAGTCAAGCAGATAAAATCATCCGCTTCGCTACTTGCCTGATTTGGTTAAAGTTCTTCCTTCAAAAATGCAAAAGGGTCTTCATCCTGAAGGAAATGCATAAGCTGATATGCGCACATGATCGCTACATTTTCTTCACGCAGAATCCTCTTTACTTCTTCTCTGTCAGCAAGTACAACTTCAATTTCCTCTGTGTCTTCCTGTGCATCTTTGCTGATCTCACCTTCCGCATATCCGTAAACAGTTGCGCAGGATTCATCTGTCATGCCAACCGTTGTGAAATAAGGTTTCTCAAATGCAGGATCTACTTTCAGAGGTGTGAATTTCAGTCCTGTTTCCTCGTACATTTCTCTTACTGCACCCTCATGGAATTCTTCGTTCGGTTCTACCAGACCTGCCGGGAATTCGTAGATATATCCACCAATTGCGTATCTGTACTGACGTACTAATACAACTCTGTCTCTCTTTTCCCCATAAAGACTGTAAATGATCACGCCATCCGGAGCGTTTTTACCTGTTTTTATCTTTAATTCGTTAATACTCTTCGCACGGGATGCCACGAAATATGACACAGGAGTGTTGTGAATGCTTGTTGCATTTAAATGGTACAAATTTAAAAATTTACAATCTGTCAGTTTTTCAATATTGTGTATCTGTCCCATAATGGATACTTCCTTTCGCTTTCTATACCTTCGCTGATTATTACAGCCAATTTTCTTCTATCTCTGTTTTTAGTTCGCAAAACATCTGATAAAACTCTTCTTTTGCATCAGCTATAATTCCTAACGCAATTTTCTGATTGTAAGAATGTGTAACATTATTTCTTGCCTGCAATGCACGAAGCCACTGCTCCTCATCTCTTATCATTCCGGCTTT
>OGOU01000563.1_pt1 | contig 32450 bp, 42 predicted proteins | sample 1552721 | NCBI WGS metagenome assembly OGOU01 (sample SAMEA2580176, study PRJEB22360) | human gut metagenome | biome: human gut; feature: human-associated habitat; material: faeces | place: Denmark | collected 2008/2010
AAACCCGTATTTTGCTCGCAAGAAAAATTCAAATCAATATCGCTATCAGTTGACTCCTCCAATACCGTCGTTACTGTTCCTTCTGTCTGAATTTTCTCCGTGAAGTCTCCGGAAAAAACGACCGAATCAATCCCACCTAAAGTATTTTCAAACAAGTACACGTTCGCCGCCGAATTTGAAGTACTCAGTATATAACGCTGCACGTAGGTCAACCTCTGTCCAGACTCATTTTCAATCCAAACATCATAACATCCGACTGCCCGTTCAAATTTACTTGATATTTTCAAGTAAGAAACATCTACCGTGTATAGATTCCCCGCCTCCAAAGCTAACAACGTTTCATTCGCTGATCCATCAGCAAAATAAACAGTCATTTTTACGGAACCTGTTACCACCGCATAATACGACAGGTATTCTGGCTGATGCATCACGATTCTTTTCTCCTGAGGCTGCAATGTCAACCATTGTGTTTTTAAGAACACGGCGGAACTCTCTGCCACGTTTGATATTCCCCCTTTCACCACGGTAAACTCTATCACGGAATCCTCGATCTCGGCCTTGAATTTTTTTACCGCTAAAGATTGAATAATATAATCTGAATCAGCCCGTGGAATCGATATTGATAAAAAACAATCCACAATATCTTTCATCGATACTCGCACCTCACCCCCTTCCGCCACGTAAACTTCATCCACGATTACCATTCCATCCACGCTCAATTTAAACACGAGAGACTTCGCAACATCTTCTATCACGAAATCATTCACGTTACCGGCAAAACTTAAAATATCAGGTTGTTGAATTATTTTCATCGCTTTAATTTTACCTCTAAACTACTCAACACCCCGATTTTACAAAGGACAATTTAAAGAGGATAACACCGTACTAGATGCGAAACAATAGAGTTCCCATTCAACACTATTTCCTGTTCGTAACACATATATCTCCTATTCCGGATGACCAGAACACATGAAAAAAAATCTTGCAAGTTGTCTAAATTTTTAATATCAGGACAAACGTAAAATTCGTGATGTTGTTCCGCCCCGATTAATAACAACGCTCGTTCTTTCACGTACTCGCTTAGGCCGTCATCAACCCCATTCCACAATAGCGAGAATGTTCCATTCTCATCGGACTCGGCGATAGGGCTTGCCACGGGATAATAAAACTCGTAAGACCTTCCCGATCCATCCACTGGTACCGACTTGATCATACCCCGGTAAATAGAAAATCGCAATTCTTTTGAAACCTGCTCCACGCGTTCATACCCATCCCCAAACTCCTCTTGAAATGCCGCAAAACGATATTCATACTTGTAATCAGGTTTAACATTCGGCCTCACGAATGTCTTCACGTCCGATACAACCCCCACGATCGTTGAAATACATTCCACCGTTTCCGCATCTTCTTCCTCTCCAAAAACATAACTTAGGAAATATTCGAGCGACGTCACCAATTCGTCATTACTACTCGCATCCTTGTAAATAATTCCCGTTACTCTATCTTCATCTGAAAGGAAGTGTTTAGCCATCCCATCCAACACCTTCACCTCTTTTTCCAACGAAAGATTTAACCGACGAATATCTACATTCTTCGCGGTTTCATCCACGATAAAATTATACCCGAATTTATTCTCAATCTCACGTAAGAAATCATAAACAGAAATACGTGGTAAATGTTCCCCGTATCGATATTTATCCGCAACCTCCGATCCCCGGTTCACGTCTATCGGGTTCCGCCGACAGATAATCAACAAATCTTTCAAATTTTCATCACTGGAAAATTCATCCACTCCTATCGTGTATCCCATACTCTCCAAAACCCTTTTTACAACCACGGTCACCCTCAAAAAAGGAGTAAAATAGATCGGCTTTATCTGGTAACTCGAACTAAAATATTCCTCTCCCGGTTCCAAGTAATTATAAAAATCCACTTCCGTATCCAACGAATTCTTTATATACGAATCTCGAACAGGGCACACCACGTAATCCATCCGTTCTTTCAAACTCTTGTAAAATTGTTCCAATGTATTCGTTCTATTACCCGGACTGTACGTGAATTGCCCCCAACATGACTCATCCAGCATCCTATCCCTCGCTTTCCCCCAAAAAGAGTTTTTCTCTGTTGAAATGTAAAACTCCACGTTGCCATCCCCGACATCTGTCAACACGCATTGCCCGTTCAATAACTGATACGGACCAAAACTCACTCCTGCCTGTAACTTTTCCGTCATATCCGTGTGGGTACGATCCACGAACCCGAAAACCTGTCTATTCGATGCCAAATTGACTTCCATCGGGTATGTAGCATCTTCCCGATCCCCATCCAGTAAATTATTTTTCAGATTAATCGCCAGTTCAAAATCTTCCGGCAACCGTACCGCTTTTGAATTAATCTTTACCTGTAAACTCATACTCTTCTTCCCGTTTTCGTACTTTGTTCATAATCCTGTGCCTTTTTTATCTTCTTAACTAAACCGTTATTCCCGTACATCGGGATCGAGAACTCCATGTTCATCAACCGATTCATCATCTCGATATTCTTCTCCAATAATCGGTTCATCGCCGGATCACTATCTCCCACATCAAAAGTACCCGATGAAATCATAGAACTATCTGTCGGGTACCGTCCCCCGGCAAACTGGGGAACTCGTCCCCGTGATATATCAATAATGCTCCTGTACACCCGTGGATAATTCAATATTAATTTCCGGGTCGTGTTTCCATCAACCACCATTTCCGGCTCCTTCTCCGAGAACAAGCCTAACGTCGGTTGATCATATACCCCGGTTTGGATACGATTCCCCACGTAATTAGCTTCATATCTTCGTCCATCATCCTCCCCGATCACTGGATACTTCCCCGTCGCGTACTGCGCCGCCTTAATCGTTGCAATCTGCACGACACCCATAGCGGCGGCCAAGGCTGCCAGAATCGGGCCAAGGATCGGCCCCAACTCCCAAGCTTTCGCCACGGCCACGGCAGTACTTACCGTTGTCGAGAATATTGCCTGCGTTCTCTCCCTCTCACGTTGCTCTTTCTCCAACTTTTCTTTTTTCGCATCCAAATCCGCATCCAACTGCGATACCCGGGCGTTATATTGTTCCTGTGAAATCTGTCCGGAATCCAGTTGTTTATCCAACTCGGCTTTCTCTTTCTTCGTTTTTTGCTCGTATTGTTTAAGTTCCTTTTGCGTCTGCGCAGCTCGTAATTTCGTGTAGGCAGACCAGGCATTTCCCAACGCTCCCACGGCAAATTCTATTTCCTCGATTCCCGCTTTTCCCTGTCTTAAATTATTGAAGAACTCTTCCCACTTCGAAGCGTTCATACCTAGAACATCAAAATCTGCCTGTTTCTTCTTATCCAGTTCCTCCCGTGATATTTTCAATTTCGAGAGAGACAAACCAACCTCGGCCAATCGTTTCTTCAACTCATTTTTCTGTTGCTCGGTCAACACCATTTCCCCCGAATCTCCCTCTTTCCCCTCGATCTCTCCAAATATCTCCCCGAGTAAAGCCATCATTTCCCCCGCATGAGTTTCCGACAACGCTAATTCTTGACGTTGATGCTCCTTTAAAAGTTCCTGACGTTGAAATAATGACCCGGAAAAACCTTCCAATTCTGCACTTTGAGCCATTTGCAACTCCATGACCTCCATACTCTGCCCCAGTTGAAGGTTCTTGATCCGTTCATCTATTCCCTTCATGTACTCCTCCGTTTGTTTTTTCCGGGCATCCTTCAAAATTTTATCCTTGTTAGACTCATGCTCTCGTTCCAAGATTTCCAACGCCTGCAATTGTTTTTCCGTCAAATCTTCCCGTTTTTTCCCGAACAACCCAGCCTCCACCAACCTTTTCCGATAAGCGTTTTCCTCTTTCAACACCGGATCACTTTTAGCCTCGATGATCGCATCCACTCGTTCCTCTTTCCTTCTAGCTTTCTCGGCTATCTCCAATTTTTTATCGGCTATCTTCTGTCTTAACTCAACTCGCTTCTCCTCGTTCATATCCTCGTTTTTCAAACGATATTCAAGATGAGCCAATTCCAACGCGTCAAGTTTATTTTCATATTCTTCTTGCGTGATCAACCTTTGAGCATATCTATCTTTTAAAGCGATCATCTGATTTTCAATAGAACTCGTATTACCACCCTTTGGCGAAACGTAATCAATAACCTCCATCTCATTTTCAAGCCCTAAAGGATCGACATTATTTTTACGCCCCCCAACATTTGCAAGCAACTCGTTCACGGAATCAATTTCCCTTTGCAAAGTTGTTTTTCCAGCACGAATAGCATTTATCGCTTCTTGAACCGGGTTTGTCTTGTATATATGTGATGTAAACTTATCCATGAACAACACGTGTTCTGTCGTGAACGTTTCATCTATCAATTGTTGCAAATCTTCCGGGATCGTTCCCCCTTCCTGCATCGCGGCCTTAATCTGTTCGAAATATCTCGCGGCCTCTCGTGAATCAAAAGTCTTTTGCAATGCCTCCCGGATTTTTTCTAGGTTTTCCACTTCTACCTCCACGTAAGCCTCCGTTGCTTTCGTGGTTGCGGTATCAATTGCCCTATCCCTCGCTGCTTGTTTAGCGGCCGTTGATATAGCCTCGTAAGCCCCTTTCACGTCATCCAACGCTTGAATTTCTGCACTCAATCCATTCAAATACTGCCCGTACTTGCTCAATATCTCATCCTTCACCTTCTGATACTCGCTCGTACCCTTCGTTAGCGCATCCAGCTTTCCAAACAACCTATCAATAGCCATTTGCTCCATCGTCGACTCCCGAGCAAATTCACGTTGCGCCTCTTGTACTCGTTTCAACGAACGACGAATCCCCCCGGTCGTTTCATCAATAATTTGATAAGCCTTGTAAAAAGCGGTACCTAAACTCAATATTGATAACGTGATTATTCCGACAGGATTCGTTACCAAAGAGAGCAAAAACGCCTTCATCGCCACCGTGGCCTTTTTCACCGCCCCCACAAATACCACCTTTGCCGCCGTCATAACTTTCACCCCGTTCGCCTCGGCCATTCCCAAAGCGATTGCCTTCGTGATTAACGCCTCTTCAATCTTCCGCCAGGCAATAACACTCTTTTGTACCGCCCAATAGGTACCGAGAACTCCCGTCAACCACAATATTTTTCCTCCATGTTTCGTGATCAAATCAACCAACACTTCTAAGGTACTCACGGTCAACTTTATCAAACTCATACCGTGAGTCATCAAGGGATATAACTTTTCTCCCAGTTGCTTGATCCTCTCGTCCAAATCCTTTTTAGCTTTCGCCCTTTGTGCCGCCAGGTTACTATTTTTAACCTCGAACTCGTTTGTCAAAGAAATACCCTCGTCAAAAGCCTCGTTCGCCAATCTTTGTTGCGCACGCAAAACCTCTGTATTATTAGCCAAAACCCCCAACACGCCAACAGCCCGTTTCCCTTCCATCCCCATATCTCCCATACTGGCGATCATTTTTTCAATCTCTCCCTCGTTACCCCTCAACCCCTCCATGACACGCAAAAAGGCCTCATTCGCATCTCTGTGTAACAACCCGGAAAACTCCTTTATTTCCATTCCCGCAATTTTCGCATACGTTCCTGTTTTCTTAAACATTTGCGTCATCACCTGCGAATAAACGGTACTAGACACCTCCGAGGTCTGACCGAATTTATCTAATGTTGCCGCCAATCCCATCACGGCCGGAACCTGTACGTTCGTGATAGGAGCAATTCCCGCCACCCGTTTCGTGAATTCAACAATATATCCCTCGTTGGCCGTACTAGCCATCCCCAACTCGTTAATAACGGAACCAACTTTCAACATTCCCGCCTCTATCCCGAACTGATCATTCACCTTGAAAATATCCACGATCTTCCCCACTTGCCGGATCGCTTCCTCGGTGTCCCCTCCCAAATCTTCCTTCAGTGCCACGTTGATCTTATCTGCCGCCCGAACAAAACCCAGAATATTATCCCTTCCCTCTATACCTAATTTTCCCCCGATTCGGGCTAACCCCATTAATTCATCCTGTGCCGAACGTGTGTCATACTTCTTTAATTCCTCGTTCAACTCGATCACCTCCTCTTTCGCCAAATTCGTTGTTTTCTGCACATCAGCGATAACGTCCGTAAATTCAACATACTTGTTTATCGCCGATTTGATCCCGAAGATAATTCCGGTAAACGAAGCCATTCCAGACACCACCAGATTCCAATACTTATTCACCCCATCAGCGACACGACACAAAAAACCGTGAGTCGCTTGGGCTTGGGCACTCAGTTCACTATGTCTTTTTCGCAGTGAAACCAAAGTTTTTTGATATTCCTTCCACTTGGGATCATTCGGGTCTGTCCTCCGGAACAAAGCCCCGGTTTTCGTTATCTCCCGGTTCAATTCCTCGATCGAAAGAGTTGTTATATCCAAATTCTCACGTAACTTCTCTACCTTCCCGCTATTTGCCTCTAATTCTACCTTGTTCCTTTTCAGTGTCGCGGTATCCTCCTCGCGTCTTTTAATCAATTTCGTGTTTTCCGCTTCCAGCCTCTTCAAACTCTTTTCCAAATTTTCCACGGCTAACACGGACTTTCTCCCGGCCTCTCCACTTCTACGAATAATCTCTTCCTGCTTTCGAATATCCTCAAGTAATCGTTGCCCATACTTGGATTCTTTTCCCGCTTGATCTAATTTTTTATAGGTAGCATACATGGCCGTCATGCTGGAACGAGCCGAAGCATACGTTTTCTCCTGCTTTTCCACGTTTTCCCTCTCCTTCACCAACGTCTTCGTGTATTTCGCCACCTGTTTCTCGTTTCGCTCGATCTGCTTCCCGTATTTATCAATGGATTTTTCCAGTTTATCATTCTCAGCCCTCAGATCACGAACCTTCTCTTCCAACTCGAAAAGTTCATTTTTCGCCTCGTTCCCATTAATCTTAATGTTCAGGCGCATATCCTCGTCAACAATCTTTTTACCCATTATTCTGCCTTTAGTTCTGCCCTAATTTTATCTCTCACGCTCTCCGTAAAACCGACGCTTAACTGTTTAGCGATCGCCAAGAAATGCCCGTAAACAAACCGATTATGAATTTTATATCCAGTCCTTCGGCGAGTTCTACCATTCTTCATTTGAATCACTCGTTTCATATCTAGGAAACGTTCATAATCCACGTGTCTAAATACCAACTCTCCACTCAAATCATCACCTCCCGACACGGAAACAGAACGAGCCTTTTCCAATCTCCCGGATCGGAAACGAGCTTTCACGTAAAGCGCACGTCCTTGATTCTTCAACAGCCTATTACCTTGATGTTGAAGAACCTTCTCGACAAATTTTTGTTCTACAATCCTATCCATGAAAGCAAGTTACAAGAGAAACACCAGTAACTAAAGGACAAAAAAAGCGGGGATCACTCCCCGCTCATGCAAATTCTAATTATTATTTTCACTTAAACCAGTGCAATCAACAGCCCTAGAACCCCCAACACGATCAACAACCACCACATCCTCATTAACACCTGCACGAGTCCCCCCTTCAGCAACAGCACGGCCAACAACACCAACACGATTCCCCCCAACTCCAACCACCACGCTACCGCACCAATCACTCCCAACACGATCACCCCGCACACGATCTCGAATCGCCGCTCCATCTTTTCCTCGTCCACCTCTCCACCCCGGCCGGAACGTACAGCCATCACCACCGCGAAAACCAAGGATGCAATCGCCGCCACCACCAGCACGATAGATAATACACCTTCCATAACCTCTCCGTTTTAATATTGTTGCCGCTAATATACAACTATTCCTCCACCTTTTCCACCCGAAGCGGAACAATCCCCATCTCTTCAAATATCTCATCAATCAATTTATCCAGTTCCTCCCTGGTCAACCCGATAAATTTATACGTCACCAAGTAATCATTCATGACTCGCCCCCCTTTTCTCCATCCATTCTTTCTCCTCCATCGCTCGCTCGATCAACTCGTGCAACACCACCAACTCCCCAAGACTAAACTCCTCGCAAGTGTAATTCCCGTCCACCTCAATCTCGTAATACTCCCGGTCATCACCCGCTTTCACTCCAAGCGTGTTATAATGCGTCAAACAAATTTCTCGTCTTCCCTTCATTGCACACCTCCTTCCCCGAAAACTTCTTCATCTATCTCCGACAATAATTCTTGCCCGTAAAATCCTAAAACAGCATCCACCGCCAGGCAAATTTCATTTTGAAAACTCTCAACATAATGATCTACTGGCAAAAGCGATTCACCCCCGAACTCCCGGTTAAAATCTCGAAGCATCGTTTCCAAATCCACGATAAACTTCCGTAGTAATTCTTTCCGGTTCATCTCTCACCCCCTTTCCTGCGAACATCCCCATCAATCTCCTGCAACATCACGTCATTATAAATTCCGAAAACCGCATCCACCGCAGAGTCCACCGCCTCGCTAAAATTAATAATAAAATGATCAATCGGACGTTCCGGGTAAATCTCCACCGTCTCGTTAAATCTCATCCGGGCAAGCTGCAAATCTGCAACCAAATCCCGAAGTGCTTCTTTGTTTGTCATAATTTTGGTCCTTAAGCATTTAGGTACGAATATAAAAAAGCGATGTACCTTTCCCGCTGCTTAAGAACCTATTAGGGCTTGCTGTATCATTATAATATCAGCACGGGGGTATACACCGCTATATCTCAATATTTACTTTCCTGATAGATATAAAAAATCCACTCACGTGAACAGTGGTGGTCTATCTCCACCCTAATATATTCTTAAGCGTTACAAAGATGAAAACATTTTTTGGAAAAAACAATAAAGCGGGGAAAATTCCCGTTTCAATTACCAATTATTTATTCAATTTTTTCTTGAGCTTAATCAATTTACCACTAATTTCATTCAAACTTTGAATATATGTATTATAAAACTCCATTTGCTCTCGAGGCCGCTCTTCCTCAATTTCACGTTTCCTATGATTTCTATAGTCTTCGTTTCCTCCCAACTGCGAGTTCTTCAAATCTCTAATTTTTTGCCATTCTTCACGTGCCTGTTGCCCTAGAAGCCTATTCTTTTGAATTTCAACCTCGATTTGTCTAAGAGTCGTTTCAATTTGAATTTCAGCTAACCGTTTAACACTTTCTATCTGACGAGTTGCATCTTTCGAGGTTTGGCGTGAAGAACAAATAGCAATTACTATCGCAATCACAGGTAATATAATACTTCCTACCCAAGTAAATACAGTTTCCATTTCTAAAAACGAGAATTATTATTTATGACATCGCCCCCTGTAACCCGTAAGCCCGGAAAAAATAATAGAATAACGCTTTATGAATCTTCGTCAATCCCCGTTGATTAAAAATACGGGCCAAGTTCGCGTTATCTATATTCACGCTTTTAGCCAAATCAGAATCCGTCAACCCGAATTTAGCTTGTTGCTCCTTCACCCATTCCACGGTTACATCTGGCATATTATCCTGGGTATAGGGAACCGCCCCAACGTGTAATTTCATCCCTTCCGGCAATATCCCATCGAAAACTCCCTTTACTCTATCACGTAATTCTTTTGCCGATAAATATTTTTGTACATCATTCTCCTTCTGGGCAACTTTTACAGTTACCGTGTTATTATCAAATCCCACAATACTAATGAAGATACGAGCGTATCTCTTGTATTGCATATCAGACGTTTTCAACAATTCTTTTTGTTTTTCCGTCAAAAATGGTAATAATTCTATTCCTTTCATATCATTAATTTTTTAAATGGGGGGAATTTCACCCCCCCTGTTCTAATTCACAGCCGGATTTCCTGCTGTTTGGTCAACCAGAATATCGCTAACTGACCATTTTGTCTACCGAACTCGATCGCTTTTTCCAATTCATCATCGGGAAAAATTTTCACCGAATCGTAGTAAAAAACCCCGGATTCGTAATCCAACCATCCCCCGATTACCCGCCCATGGTTCCAAGCGTGTTCCAGGCATTTTCTCAAACCATCATCATCATGACAATTTTGAGTTTCAGCGTAGGCTACTGCTATCCCCTCGGTAACGGGAGATAAATTTTCCAACTCGACCGTGAACCCATCCTTGTGGGTTTCGGCAAACTTCAGAATTTTAAAGAACATAAACTTGATTTTTATACTGGGGGTCGCCCAGTGGTTAATGATACAAATATAATTATTTTTGTTCACTGAACAAAGAAAATAAAGAAAAAAAATCCCGTGACCGGAGCCACGGGAAAACATAAACAAAAATTCAAATCTACACGGATTCAGAGCTACCCGACCCTGTCGGTTCGTCAACACCATCAATCACGGGCATTTCCCCCTCGTAGAAATATATTCGAGACCCACGAAGCACGGACTCCAAGGTGACCTTATTCACGTCCCCCTCGTTGTTATCCGTACTTTCAGTCGTTAGCTGTAAAGGATTACCGGGATACCCAGCTAATTTCTTTTTACCGGATAACTGGTATTCAATAATACAACACAAATCCTCGTTCACGTTGTTTTCCATGAACTCCTCGAATTCCACGTCATCCGATCCGGGACGGCTAAATTCGATCTTTTGTTTGAATCCCTTGTTGTCCGGATCGCCCTCGGAAGTCTGCCCCACGCTGATCGTGGAAGCTGTCGTTTCAAGGAAAAACGCCTTCGCCCCCGTTTGGAGGACTAAATTTTCTTTAATCAATACCCCTTTCTCATCCGGAGTAGGGAATGTTTTAACATCATTCAACCGGAAAAGGATCAATTTCGCCTTTTTCGGTTTGGTGCGCCCACCATTACTTTTTTTCGGTACACTAACCGGAGAATATCCTACCATAAAATTACTATTTTAGAAATTAAACCGTTTGTCCCCCTTCTGAGCCAGAACCTGATCCCGTTTCTGAATCAGAACCGGATTCAACAGGAGGAACGTAACCAAACAACAACTCTGCAATGGCAAATCCAACAGCCTCCCACCATTCAGCAAAAATCTTGACATCGTAGTTTTCACTCTGCAACCAAATCTTCGTCGCTCCCTTGTTTTTAGACAACAAGTGAATAAAATTCTCTTTCGGGGTGATAAAGAAACAACCCGTTCCAACCATTCCATCCAGCGGGATAAAGGTGAAATTCGTGTGTTGCAAGCGTTTCTTTTTCTCGTCCTCGTTCTTTGAAGTCGGAAATTTATCATCACGAGCAAGCTCGTAGAGGTTCAACAAATCCGGATCAATGAAAATAGGAAGGGCTTTCGTGCGGTATTTTTTCGGAATCTCCCGGTAAATTTCGTCAAACTTATCGTAGATATTCTCACGGGTCAACACCACATCTTTCAATAGACGAATCATGTTCAACGACTCATCCGCGTGGATTCTCTTCAACACGGTAATATACCCATCAATCGAACCGAACACGTCTCCCGCATCCCCGTTTTTCTTTCCGGAATTTTTGTTCTCATCGTACACGCCCACGGCTATTTGCTCGTCACGTTCCTCTTCAATTTTCGGTTTCAATAGCACCTCGATAATATACTTCACGATAGGCATATCCTTCGGTTGCAAGCCTTCATCGTAAAGATAACCGATCACGTCCTCCATGATCTCCGCGGGCTTGATCGGCACGTTGATCTTGTGTTTGTGATTCGGAATCTCGATCGGGGTAAACTTGGATTGACCGGAAGGAGTCCAGTACGGGGTGAATTTCTGCATCAAATCGCTAATGTGCGACTGGATCGCCCGCCAAACCGTTTTTTCCGTCATTTTGGTTGTCATATACTGCGTTGCCTGCAATTTACCGAACAACAACGTGATAATGTCGTACTTCACGTTAGCAACGTACTTCCCAAATTCCTCTCTCAACTCATCCGTCACGATCGTATCGGCAGCGTTCACCATCAAACCATCCCCGTTCACGAAGTTTTCCAACACTTTATTATGCAGAAAATCCATGTTCAATTTAAAATTACCCCGATCACTCGCTTGAGTTTTCTCCATCTTTTTATCCTGCTCCGGATACTCAGACAACGTGTCCACAAGTTCGGTCAAATTACGCTCTTTTTCCTCCGCATTTCGCTTGAACGCATCATATTCAGCCTGCAACGACTCTAACTTATTCTTGTAATCCAGAGCATTCCCTAGGCCATGATCATCACTCATCCCGGATAAGTCCTTCTCAAACTTATTCACGAAATCCTCGTTATACATTTTAACCAAGGCCTTTCTCTGTTCCTCGGTCAAAGCGTATTTCCCGTCTTTCTTCTCGAAAGACGTAATCCCCAATCGGCTCATTACCGCCGCTAACAGTTTGTCAAACATATATCACGAATTAATGTATTTATTAATAAGATTCATCTCTTCCAATTCCTTCGCCACCTCGACGGCACGTCCCAGAGTCCCGATCTCGTCAATCAACCCCACGGCAACAGCTTCACGGGCATAAAACATTTTTCCCGAAAGAATCCCCGGAGTATCCAGTTTTAAACATTTCCGTTTCTCTTTCACTTCCTCCTGGAACCGGAGAGCCATCGGGTTCAAGCTCTCCTGACGAATTTTCGTGTAGTCTCCCTCCAACGCAAGGCGAAACGCCTCGTTTTTATTCTCGCTCTGGTCAGCGTAAATCTCGTGAAATTTCACACCCATCTTCTCGTAGAATGGTTTCAAGTCTGAAAAACTACACATCACGCCAATTGACCCGAACGCCGAACTCACGTCATTATCCGCCACGATCCGGTCACAATTACAAGCGATCCAGTAAGCCGCACTAGCCGCGACATCGCAGGAGGCAACAACAGGTTTCCCCTTTGCCTTCGCGGTAGCAATTGCCTTGCATAACGGGGAAACAGCGTTACACGCCCCTCCACCCGAATCTATATCCAAAACGATAGAAGAAATATTCTCGTGTAGAGCTGCCTCCTCGATCTGCATGGCAATCTCATCCGCACCGTATGAACAAAAGGTTCCGTATTTTATCATCGTACCCTTTACCGAAATAATCGCCGTACTCCCTTTCGGGGATTTATCATACGAGCTTTCACCTTCGTGGGATAATTGTTGTATCGGCGTTATCTCGGAAAGAGTTTTGGTAAATTTTTCATCACTATAAGCTCCCGTCAATATATTATTGACAATCACGTGTCCGGCGATGGCATCTTCCGGACGCAGGAACCATACCCCCTTTAAAATCTGTGATATTAAATATGGATACATCTTTCTTTTTTACGAAAGATAGATGCATACACGAAATATTTAAAGGACTTTAAGCCTTCAAGAAACGAGTACGATAAATAGAATCACATTGAAAACTAACCTTGAACAATCCACTTTTAGCCACTTCCAACTCTGCCGACGTTTTCACCGGGTTCCCCGGGATACCGATCACTTTCCACTCTCCCGAATTATACATTACCCGGATCACGACATCAGCGTGTTCAAGAGTTGAAAATCCAGAAAGCATACTTGGATTATCCATTGTCACGTTACATTTCACCTCTGTCTTGTAAGAAACTCCCGCCTCGGAACGTGCCGCCTTCTCGGTCAATTGTCCCGTTCCCGGGGTAAAAGGGAACGGTTGCCAATCTTTCCCCGGTAAAAATTCAACTTCCACGAAAACATCTCCCGCCCTTCCCCGGTTAATCCATTGAAGTAGCGAGTATTCTATCTTTACAACTTGTTGTACAACCATACCATTCGTTATTATGAATGTAAATGCACCACTTTTAAACATTTACACTTAAATTTCTTATAAACACCTACATAACAGACTTTTGCAAGTCCTCAAATATAATTTTTCGGTTTTTTCGGTTCATCCGGTAGTCAGATTTCTTCACTGCCTCGTAATTTAACGCTGTATTTTTGATATTATAAGCCTGTAAAATGGACTCGACAATCTCTTTCTGTGAAAACTTTTTCCGGTATCCCGCCTCGAACAATAATCTCATCCGAAGGTTGAACTCGGCCTCTATGTAATCTTGAATTTTTTCCTCTCCCCACCTTGATACATAGATAAAACGATACTTGATGATGTACTGGTTGGCCCCCGTGACCGGGATAATAAAACTAACCGGATCGGTACACGGTAGCCCCTTCACGGGCATATCCGAGGTCATCACCATTGAATAGATATGCTTACCAATATCACTTTTGCGGGAAAGAATAATATTCCCCTCCTTATCCTGCCGCATCTCATGCCGACAAAAATCAGCCAGGTGCGGTTTCAAACTAATTGTCAAAATAGAACCTTTACTCATAATCATCTGAATTTCAATCCTAATTTAAGCATTTCCTACCAAAATAAAAAGTAAAACGTGGAGAATATCATTTCTCCATCCTAAGAATATCGCCTCTACACGCATCTTTATAACTTCAAGTTTTACCGGAAAATTTTGTAACCACGTAACAGTGCCAACAAATCCGCAATAAACAACACTATATCAACATTTTACACATTACAAATTATCGAAATATTTTTGTAACCATGTAACGAGCCAAAAATGTAACCTTGTATTTAAGGAATTGGTGACATTTTCATTTTGTAACCTTGTAACCAAGTTACAAATTAAATGTAACCATTAATCATTTGATTTATTGAACATTCAGCGTGATAATACAGAGTTACATTTTTTTCTGGTTCTTTTAGAAGGGGGAAAGGGGAAAATGGAATAACACCCCGCCGCCCAGGTGTAAAAGGAAGGGGCGCATTGTTACCAATACGCCCCTGGAATAGTTTCAAAACTACATGCAAATGGTCAATATTCATCAGGTCATTTCTTTTTCAACAAGTCCGGTAATCCCGTAATATCACTTTTCCGTATCTTCTTGTAATCACCCGAAAACTCTATCCCGTATGAATAACGTGACAACGTGGCAATCATAAATTCCTTCACGATCTCCACGAATTTCTCCCTTGTGCCAGCTTTACAGAGGTTATCAATTAAATACTCCTTCCCCACTGGCATCCGGTACAAGAAATCATACACTTTTTCCTTGTATGTATTATCTGGGTTATCCATTAAAACGGTTTTTCTTCCTCGGTTATACTCCCTTTATCCGCCAGCTCAACGGGATCAATCGGTTTTGTCTGAATATAGATCATGTCCTTGGCCACGTTATCCTTATCCTTCCGCACGATTCGCCCCTGCGAATTTTGTAAGGCTTTCGGGTTAAACACGTAATTGTTATAAACACAGAACGCCTTCAATGCTTTCGTGAATTTGTTGGTAGTCCATTTTTGTGTCTTGGTCGCTTTCGTGAAATCATCCAAAGCCTCTTCCCTCACGATTTGCGTGTTCACGTTGTTACCTGTCAGGTCAAAATAAACCTCCGCCCAATCTTTAAATGCCGCCCCCATTTCCGATAACATTTTCCGCATGGTTACATTTTTCATGGGAGGGTTTATCTTCCGGGGGGAGGGGATCGACAAGTAAAACCGCAAGCACTGGGCAAAAAAGTTCAAATCAGCGTTCCATTCATCACCATTATAATCATCAAACAAATTCTTCCCGAAATCATCCGCAATCTTCCGTGTCTGCCTGTAATTATTTCGTTCCGTCTTCTCGTGATAATAGTCAGAGAATACCGTGTATAATACCCGTGCTTCCGTTGAATCATCCGAATTCCGTAAAGGGAAATTTGAAGTGAAACAGAATTTCGGGGATTTCGTGAATGGAATCTCGTAAGACTTGTTATTCTTAGGATTCACGGTCATAACCCCCGTTATCGTGTCATAGAAAAACTCAAATGGCAAATACTGATCAGCATCATCCACCAAAACGATGTCGGTGTATTCCGTCACCCGGTCGTAAATGTGCGGGTTCTTCGTGATCTCGGGATTTCGTCCCGGTAACGTGACAGACTTTTTGAACAGGTTCAACGAGGAATAACAGAACGATTTCCCGGATCGCCCGTGACTCTCTCCATCAGCCGATATTTTATTATCAATAGCGTACACCGCCCACGGTCTCGCCTTATTCTTGTACTGGTGCAATAAATACCCGATCGAAAACATTTTATTGATCAAGTGTTCTTTTTGTTCTTGAATCTCCTCCTCGTTTAATAATTCCCCGTCGATCGAGAACCGATGATCCGCTATATATTTCCTCTTGAACTCTTCATCTTTACAATCCAACCGTCCTTCCAATTCAGTTTGCCAATGTACCCTACTCGCGTTGATCAAGTAACAAAAGAACTTTGAATCATAATTAAATATTTCTATATCGTACTGCCCCGTATCCTCGTTTCGTGTGATCTTGAATTGATCCGGCAATATTTTGAAATTACGCTGGATCACTTTTTCCTCCCAGGCGAAACGGTTCGAATCCCCCGGACGTAATTCCCGAATCTCGCTTCCTGTTACCTGGATCGTTTTATTCCGGAAAAACAAGTACTGGGAGAACTGATCAAAATCAGTAAAATCTATATTCAATTTTGGCAATCCCTTTAAAGTCGCTTCCGATAACTGGTTCGGTTTACGCACCACGTTCCGGAGAGGGATCGGCAAGTAACGATCCTTCAAAAAATTCAACGTGAAATCCTTGATCTCCTCAGCCTGCACTTCTTTCACCATGTTCTCGCTCACCCGAACAAAAATAGTCTCCCCTTTCGTGTTCTTGTATTCTATTTTCCCGAACCCGTTAGCGTGAAGGAAAAATAGAGCGTGTTCATCATTCAAATAATATTTCATCCCTTCCTCTTTCACCACCATATCCCAAAACTGCAACGGCATGGCCACGTTCACGAGTTTTTTAAAATCCGAAATAGAAGGGTACAACTCCACGTAATCCCGTAAATCTTTTCGAGGCTTTCCCCGGTTATCCTTAAAGGTTGTCAACGAATTCGGAAGCCAAATAAAACGAATATCCAAAAACTTCATTCCCAAACGCAATGACGCTCGAATCCCCGTGGAATCAATATCCGGAAGGATATACAACGTCTTCACGCAAGCCATGATCTCTTTATATTGTCCCTCGGAAAGTGCCGCCGTTTCCGAATTAAGCCACAGCGGGTAATAACCGAACCCGGCCACGTTCAACGAATCCCTGTCCCCGGAACAAATTATCGCTTCCTCGATTTTCTCGATGTCTTTCGGTTTGTCATCCTCTTCCTGCCTTTTCAATTGCGCAGTCCTAGAGTCCTCGTACGCCTTTCTCAATTGTGCCAACCCGTTAATAAAATCCTTCGGCTTATTCCCAATATACCGGAACCTGTATTGCTTTTCAGGATTCAACGGTTGATACAATTTTTTCCACTCGCCATGATCAAAAAGGAATATTGGGTACGTCGATGTCGTTTTCGTGATCGTGGCTTTCCGGTTCTTCACGTAGGTAAAACTATTAAGCGAATACACGTTGTATTTTTTACATACCTCGCTCGTCACCTTGGGTCCAAGAACCGCCAATTCCTCCTTAGAGATTTCCGGCTTCACGTCAAACTCGTAACTTCCCTCCAGTTCATCCGGAAGTGCATCCCGGATTTCAAGATCCGGTTTATTCACTTCCGACTTGATCCCTCCAACCCCGTATCGCCCCGCCAGGATCACGATGGCCTCCCGGAACGTTTTCCCCTCCTCCTTCATGCATACACGGATTGCATTCCTGGGAACCTGATCATCCCCGAAATCTGTTACCAGCCAATTACCATCCTCCACTTGTTTCAATGACGCTGATGGAGTTCGTTCATCCCGAATTTTAAACCTTTTTTCCCGTGTTTCCAACGCTTTCCGGGCTTGCGGGTAATAATACAAGATAATATCTAATCCCCCGTTTGTTGCATCTAATATCGCTTGTTCTTCAACATACATAGTTACATTGTTACAATTGTTTCTGTTATCCCCGATTGACTAAACATGAACCGGAACTCCTAAATTCGAGAATAAAAATCACTCACCAACGGACAAAATATTTAATGTTTCACGCAATTTCTTGCTCAATTTAATCCATGTTCTCAATTTCATATTCATAATCAAAAGCATCAGATTCTTGGATGTTATCAGCCAACCACTCGGAAGCACATCCTAGTTCTTTATTACCGTTTAAATAACAAGTATCGGGATCTGGAACCATACCTCCGTTATTTTCGTGAAACTCAACTAACGCATCATAAACATTATCGGGAACAACTAAATTACCATAGCCAACAGTATAGGTTACTTTAATTTGTATATTCTTTATCGTTTTCATACTCGTTCAATAATTGATCAATTTCATATAATCCAATTCCATTTGAAATGTTCTCCCGAAATAGAACATGTACTCTCCCTGATTACTCGGATATGATCTAAATCTTATCGTGACCTGTAATGACCCGAAATGACGATATATACCATCTTTACATCGCGCGTAAGTCATTTTTATACTTACAAATTCATAATCAGGATGATGACGTAACGTTCGGACAAAAGCAATGTATTGTTCTATCCTTATATATAAAACGGTTGTATATTTTCTTTTATTCATATCGTATTTTTGCCGTTAAACTATTAACCCTGGATAGCCTCTTGAATACCATCACAGGCTTGTTCTAAATATTCCATGGATTCCTCGATCGCTTGAATAATTTCATCCATGCGCTCGGCTTTCGAGCTTTCCTGTAAATTATCGGGTAGATTATCACGTGCCTCCTGTTCTTCATCCCGAATCTCCTCTAGTTCATTTTTGATTATATCAATCTGCTCTGATAAATCTTCCAATCTTTTTCTCCGATTTTTATTCATACGTTTATCCTTTCTGTCTCTTTTGTACTAAATTCTACGCTTTCTATCGCTTTAAATATTTCATATACAACCTGCGGAACCATCGAATTGCCCAACGCCTTTATTGATTGTTGTCTCCATTTAGAAAAGGTGATACCAGATAGTCTTCCGGGTAACCCATCATCTCCTGCACGAATAGCGGGTTCAGTTGCAGGGAACCCTTCCCAGTCCGGAATCTCGTCGTTCCCTTTATCATCCCGTTCACCGCTAATACCGTTAACGATTGCCCCATCTGGCTGTTCGGGTTGTAAGTTTTTGCAAATTTTTCTCCTTCTGTTGCGTTCGGTGTTGGGAGCAACCCGTTGTAAGCCGCTTCCGGTAACCCCTGTTGCTTGCTGTTCGGCCCCCTGCGTTTGAAATCTTGCGCTGCGGGAGTCGGAAGTAAACTTAAATCCACGAATCTCGTCTTCCCGTTTCGGTCGCACACCTTCATGCCTTGTGTCTGAATCGTTGGAAGCAATGAACCATACCCGGCCTCTCCGGTGGGGCGCTCCGACGGCACAAGCTGGTATAACAACTGGCTGGACTGAATATCCGATTGATGCGAGGTCGAGTCTAATTTGCTCGATAACGTACCGTTGACGCTTCTCGTGCATCTCGTAACTCTCTCCGCAAATGTCCTCGTAACTTCCCACCGTAATCTCCTCGCCGGGGAGTACCATCGAGATGATTCCAGCAACGTTTTCACCAATAAACCAAGCCGGTCTAACCTCGTTGATGACACGAAGCACCTCCGGCCAGAGGTAGCGGTCATCTTTCGCTCCATTTCGCTTGCCGGCACAACTGAACGGCTGGCATGGGAATCCCGCAGTGAGGACATCGACTCTTCCCCGCCATTCTCTAAAATCTTGTTCGAATATGTTCCCATAATGCTTTGCTTTAGGGTAGTGATGTTTTAATACTCTGTTACAGAACTCGTCAACCTCGCAGGAAAACAAATTTTCCCATCTCATCCAAGTGGCCGCTAGTTCACAAGCGCCGATACCGGTGCATAAAGAGGCGTGTGTCATTTGCGTCTTCATTCTTGCTCCATATCATCCATCCATTTCTGCATCATACTCGTATCTCAACAAAGAATTCAGATTTGAAAGTATTTCCTCGTAGATTCCGAGAATCTTAACAGCATCATCAGATCGCACCCCGGGACCAGTTTCCAACTGTTTTTTGACTCCCGTTATCCTCGTGATCTCTTCACGGATAAAAGCGAGATTCTGGCGAAGAATATTTATATCCAAATTAATTCCGTTCATTTTATTCCTGACTTTTAATTTCAGCACATATTTTCCTGTACAACATCCGATAAGCTCGCCCCTTCACGGTCTCGCAGATAACACCCCGGATGTATAAACGAGAAATAGCATCGCTATCTCTTTGAAATTCTTTCACCTTTTCTTTGTCAATATCATACTTCCGTAATTGTCGTGACAAAGGAGGAGCCATACAACCAAATCTTATTTCCATAGGCTTTTGAATTTTGTGGGGAACCTCGATGGAGGCCCCTCACGATTATCTATCAGAAAAGTGGTACTACAATATCTCATAATTTTTCTTTTTAGGTTTTGGAACTTAGCCCGGAGGGAGGGAATCGAACCCCCATGAACCCGCTTCTGTTAGCAAAATTTCCGGCCTAGCCCGGGTTCTCACATTTTACCGATCCACTCGGCTCCTCCTGATAACCGGGGGAAATCTCACGACTTGCCCCGAAACGAATTAAACACAACCTATCAAATTCCTAATTCCGTTGCCATCACGGCCAGCGCAACAACGTTCGTCACGGCGTGTCGTTCTTTCATCTTTTCAACCCGACTTTTCACCGTTGCAACAGACACACACAAACGATCCGCAACCTCATTCATTGTCCTCCCCGCCATCACTTCCCGCAACGTGTCTACCTCATACCCCTTTAATCCCGCTCCCACGCCACAAAATTTTCCCCGTCCGGGGCAATCCGTCCGACCACACGCCGAATTATACACGTCCGGGGTTATCTTCCCATCCACCATATCCGGATCACCATCAAGGCTCCCGAACTTACAGAATAACCACTTTTTAAACCCACTTTCAAACCCCACGATCCCAAACGTATTCCGAATAAAATGCTGTCCCTCCTTATCCATTAAATACTCGTCAAGGAACTGTCTCTTTTCCTTACTAGGCAATTCTTCAAACCGCATCCGTTGTCCTTCATGAATTGCGTAGATCACGTTATCACAAGCAAAAACCTCTGTCCCCCGAAATATCCCCGCCGGAATATTGGAACCTTCTCTAAAATTGTCTACATTTGTTCTCATAATCTTTAGGATTAAATCCCGCTGAAAGTTTGCTGACCCTAAGCGGGATTATTTATTTTTAAAGCGTTGATAATAATGATTTCCTTCTTTCAATCTCTGCTTTATTCTCAAGAGCTAACTTTAATAAAGCATTATAAATTGATTCATTTTTTGCCTTACCACTAACCACATTATAAATTACAACAAGACTTTTTCCTGTCATTTCCTGCACTCTCTTCCCGTATCCTTTCGGGAGCCATTTTTTAATTTTTTCTAAATCTTTATTTTCCATATTCCATTGATCTTCTCACGTTAGAAAATACCTCACAAAGTTCCATACTGCATTCTCCCGGATACACGCATTTTGCCGGGGTAAACTCAAATACCTGTACAAAATCATACTTTTCTAATTTTTCATGTTTCGGCATATCGTTCGTCAAAACAAAAATCGGCTTCATATTCTCAATCCCATAATTCACAACACCATCTAATAATTTGAAAAGATCACGTTTACGCAAACCATCTAATATAAGAACCTCTCGATCTTTCATATACTCCAACATCTTCGGCTTGTACCCAGTATGACAACCACAATAAGCTATCTTTTTTAATCCTCCCCAGACGTCAATATATGAATGTATTAGGATTGATTTACCGGAACGAGCTGGTCCCACAAAAATTGTCACTTTATTTTTCATGACTCACCTCCATCTTCATCAACTCAACGTCAATACGGCTCAAGCGATAAATCGTATCATCAATATTTGTGTTAAACGACGTCAACCTACCATCAAATCTAAAAGAATCCCCACGCTCAGCAAAGTGATTTGTAACCTCATTACGTATACGTATCATCCGTCGAATAATATCCGACACAAACTCCCTGTCAGCATGAATCTCCGCCAACGAAGCATCACCCTCTAAAATTTCGTCTTTGTCTTTCATAATTTCATACTTTTTACTATTGTTTTTATTATCTGTTTCCATTAACTTGCTGTCGAATCAATATTGCAAATATAAAGTATTATACTTGAAATTATCAATGTTTTTACTTGAATTTGTATGTAAAAAAAGTTATATTCTGTTACATGAATGATTTTGAGCGAATTAAAGAAGTATGCAAGATTGACAATCTCAACCCAAGTTCTCTTGCAAAGTATATAGGATTAAAAACACCACAGCGTTTTTATGACATCAAGAGTGGGAAACATGGAATATCTAAAGAGCTAGCCGATCGAATTAAAGCAAAATACTTGAATATTAGTATCTCTTGGCTCGTCACAGGGGAAGGAGATATGTTCATTTCTGATGAAAAAATACACGAATCTCCTAAAGAAGAAAATGCTTACGAACAATTAATAGAACAACTAAAAGAAAGAATTATAGATAAAGAAAAACTTATAATCGCACTAAGAGAACAAATTGAATTACTCAAAGCACATCAAAAAAACGATGTCCCCCAGGAAGGAAATGCAATGAATGCCGATGCCGCCGGATTCTCGGACAAATGAAACCTAAATATTAAATTTATAGACTATGGATAAAATCACAAAAGAAGGAATGGACTTAGTAAACGATGGCATGAACACTGCAAAAGAGTATTTTTATCATGCAATCACAACTATTGATGAAAAATTCGGGGAAGGTTACGCAAAAAATCACCCAGAATTAATTGGAGCATTCATGCAAACAAGTGCAAAAGAATATAACACTTGTTTTACTGTTCAAGCGATTCAGTATTTAACAGAAATAATTGAAAAAAGTGCAAGTAAAATTACAGACACGTTTACAACGAATGAATAAATATTCAACATATTAGTCCCTCAACTAATGGAACTCAAAGACTTCATCACCGAGACCCTTACCCAAATGATGGAAGGAGTTAAAAATGCCCAAGAAAAAGCGAAAGAATTTGGAGCTATTATAAATCCCCCGAGTGAATACAGCAAAGAAGATACAATAAGCATGAGGAACAGTATTGGAGAGTATCAAAGAATACAGACAGTAGAATTTGACGTATCATTAACCTCAACTTCTACAAGCGATACAAAAAAAGGAATTAGTGTCGCTTTTGCCGGAATTGGTGTAGAAGGAGGCAAAGGAAATAACGAACAAAATGCTATCATGAACAGAATAAAATTCGCAATTCCGATTGCTTTACCCAACACTTCGTTTAAAGAAATCGAGAATATGAGAAAATAATATTGTGCATTCAAATGTTTGATAAAGATAAATCAAATGGAACAAATCAATATACACAAAGGATACGAAGATGAAATTCCCGTCAGTCCAACATCAGAACCGGGAACAGGATCAACCCAGTATCCTACACCCCAAACATCGAGAGTACAATTATAACAAGATAACTAATAAAAAACATGAGCAATCCGAATACAAATAACCGAGTACGTTTTCTCAATGAGGCTCTATTAAATTCAATATCTTGCCTCATTGCAGAGAGTTCCGCCGCAAGTAAATAATGATAGGAAGACATTCCCCCTTGTCGTAAACAACCTTCAAGATTTATTTGAGCGGGAACACGTCCAGCATATTTTATTTTATACGGTTTTGCTGATAGAAATAAGAAAACTAAAGAAGCAACGAAAACTAGAGTGAAAATAACCTTGATTGTCAAACAAGCTGAATTTACAACAGACTCCATGGCAAATGAGAAAAAAGCAAACACAAATGCCATTACAGTATACGCCCGCTGGGAAAGAGTTGAAGACGATTTTATCGACTCATCAAGACTCCTGTTCCCTTGACTTATCAAATACTCGAAAGTTTGTTGATCCAAATTTTTCAATTCAGCTAACGAAAAATCATACACCGATTTCATAAGTTCATTTTTTAGTTTGTTACAAAAATGCAAAAGCCCAAACCAATAGAAAGGACAAGATAAAATATTAATTATAAAACAATTAATCCCAATTAGCAAAAGGAATAAAACTGAAACAAAAATTGCAAACAGAAAAAACTGAAACAAAATAATATACTAATAACCAAACCATTACCATAAAAACGAGTTTCCGTTATTCTCCACTAAAGCGGATACTTCACTGGAAAGTGGAGTATTTTTTTTACTTTCATACTTGTAAGTCGTTGATATTTTACGAAATAACCGGAATACTTCATTCTCCGAAAAAGTTCGATAATCATCATTTTTATCATCCCATTCAATACCCTGTGGAAAGACCAAATTTTGGAGCTTTTGGCAAACTCTTGCATTTCCTTTTTGCCACAAATCCCCTAATTTACAAGACATTTTAAGTACCTTTGTTGTATAGCGGTCAAGGTTCGATAATTTATTTTTGTATAGCTCTAAATTTTGTTCTATCTCATCTTTTTGTTCTTCCAAGACATTCATCGTATCGTCATAAATTTCCTTATCAATTTCACCCAAGCCATAACGCAAACGAACTGCCTTTGCCTTAACCTCACAATCGGTCAAACGGATATTCAAAGATTTAATTTCTTCCTTCTCCCGTTGATTGTTTTCCCAAAAAACTTTCGTAAAAACTCGTTGAAGTATCGGGAACAGACATTTAGGGATTCGATAATCAGACAATAAGTTTATATACTTCTGGTGCATCACATCGGCAGCCCGATTATGACAACAACCTTTCGTGTTACACTTGTAATAATCCCGATTTTTTTTCTTCACTGTATAAGCCGTAAACGGTCTATGACAATCTGGACAGAAAACGTGACCTTTTAATGGGAAGTTATTGCTTTCCTGTTTCTCATACCCAGCTAAATGCCCCTCGTTCATCTTTCGATTGACCTTATCAAAGATTTCCGGTTCTATAAGAATTTCTTGATTTCCCCTTATCCAATCCTCGCCTAACGACCAATGTCGAATCATCCCACAGTAAAACTTATTCCGGAACATCTCACTTAATTGCGACTTCTTTATAAAAACACCCCTCCGATTTAATCGTCTCATAATCTCATCACTAGTTATATTTTCATTCGCTTTCCACAAAAATGCCTCTCGTAATATTTTACCCGTTTCATTAACCGTGATTATATGTCTTTTATCTACCTTTTTCCGAGAAAACCCCATCGGAACTCGACAACACCAATCCCCCCGTTCCATACATCCCTTAATTCCCGCTAAACATTTGTCTCGCCGTTGAGAATTATCAAACTTACTTAATATTAAATACAAGTCTTCTAAAAACTCTCCCTGAGTATTCTTTTCAACAGGTTGAGCAACTGCTATCAAATCTACTCCTCGTTTCCGCAACATTTCTTTAACCACAATTCCCTCTCCTCCCGTACGAGAGAAGCGGTCATAAGTACGAACTAAGATTGTATTGACTTTCTTATTTGATGTTACAACTTTCAACATTTCTTGAAATTGCCGTCCATTGGTTGTTTTGGCACTTTCACCTTTCCCCTCATATTCTCCAATTACTTGAATATTGTGCTGCGTTGCGTATTCTCTACATTCTTTCTTTTGTACATCTATACTACAATTATTTTTAAATTGCTCTTTCGTTGATACTCGACACCAAATAACCGCAACTCTGTCTTTGGAAGTATCTGTTTTCTTTACCCTCATCATAATTAAACTAATTCATTATCCAACATATCATACATCATACTCCCATAAACATATAAATAACCTAATATTTCACGCATCTCTTCATCAGTGAATGAGAGTCCTATTTTTCTAAATTCTTTTCTATAATCATCTAATTCCGTATCGCTAAACATTCACATACGAATTACCATGGTGTCGAAACACCTTATTCCCACATTTTGACTTAACCTCAAACTGCCACGCTTAGCGTATGTGTTCAGACAGTTCTCTCCTAATCCCCGTAGTTTATCAAGGGTTAAATCTTACTTATTGCTTACATATTCATAATGCTTTTGAAATTTTGTGCATATATACACGCAAAAAAATCAAAAACCCAACTTTGCGACATTAAACTATCGTTTTTGTAAAAAAAATTCAATATAAAAGAATCGGCACGGATCGTGCCGATTCTTCAAAACCTTCAAGTTTTATATTGACCGAATTCACGTAACAATATCCAAACACTCATTTATTCATCAGAATTTTCTACGGCATACACAAACGTGAATGTTCCCGTCATTACTTTCACATTTCCACCTTCCATATCATCAAAAGTCACATCAAATTCCATTGTAACCTGTCTTTTTTGAGCATCATATTCTAAAACCTTCAATGAACCTGCTTTACTATACAAAGGCTCCGTGTTATCATGCAGGTCATTTATAAAAGCATCAAAACTATTCGCCTCTTGCTCTTTTCCACTCATATCCATGTACCTGTTTACTTGATATACTTTATCTTTTGCAATAGAGTTCAAGTTAAAATCACTGGCGGCAAAATAAATATCGTTATTGACCACTTTTTTCTCGTGAAGATAAAAACCTATCACGAATTGCTCCAAATCTTGAAGGTAATAGGCATCGATTCCATAAACTTTATACGTTTTCTCCCCGACCTTTACCACATTTTCACTCTTACCACCATCATCTCCATCTTTCTCATCATCATCATCAGAACAAGCCATAAACATCGTTGAGAACAACGCTAACAATAAAAAAATCTTTTTCATGTTTAAATTACTATTTATTTTACCCCAATCCCCAAGTGGTAGATTTATAAATAAAAGAAGCGTGAGGATTGTTGAATTATCGTAACTGCGGCTCTGGTAAACCTTGGAACAAATAAAACGACACCCCACGCTAAAACTTATATATGCAAGCATATAAAGCCAAAGCATGAACGTTTGTATCGCCTTCTCCCTGTTCCATACAAAAATTTACCAGATTTTCAGTTACAGGATAAAGCTAAACGCTTCTATATGTACAATGTCAAGGTATTTTATCCTCAACGATGCAAAGGTACATACTTTTCAGCATTTAACAAACGCCTAATGGGTGTCATATTTTAATTTCATTATTTATTGTTTCGCCAAAACTAACTTAATTTTTTGGATGGTGGAAACGGAATGTCCTGTTATTTTCGCTACGTTCCGAAGCGAGTAACCTTTTCTTAGCAACTTCACCTCGTCCACGTATTCCTGTAATAGTTTTCTTTCGTCTTTCCGATACCCCACTTTCCTACCAACTTTACCCCCATTCTCCCGGTAATTACGATACCCACTCTCCATACGTTCTTGTATGGTCTTTCTCTCCATTCGAGCTATCTCCGCCAAAATCGTGACAAGTAGTTGACTCATCGGGTTTATCTTTCCCTCGTCCGTCAATGTTTCAATCCCGTAATTCTGGATAAATAGGCTAATCCCGTTCTCGTTCAGTATCTCGATAGTTTTCAAGACTTGTAACGTGTTCCGCCCAACCCGGGACAACTCGCTTGCCAAGATTTTCTTAACCTTGTGTTCTTTCACGTAAGCAATCATGTTCATCAACTCCTCCCGTTCCTCATTACGTTTTCCCCCGCTGACCTTTTCGGCGAACACTCTTTTTACCTTCATCCCGTTTCGAGTTGCATAGTCGGTTAAATCATTTACTTGTCGTTGGTAGTCTTGTCTATCCCCAGTAGAGGACACCCGGGCAAATATCACAACTTCTTTTATCTCCTGTTTCATTTTAATTCTTTGCGTTATTCCAGTACAAAAAATCGTGTTCTAAAACCTTATCTAAAAGATTAAAACAGCACATTTTTAAAGTGGTACACGCTAGTACCACCTTTTAGGTTTAGTCCAACCATTCAACTCGTATAACCGTTCCAAGGCATTTAGACGTGTTCCACATCCCTCCACCTTTTCACCCGTTTCATTATCCCAGATTCCCCAACCCGAACCGCTACATCCCATCCTATATTTTACTATTCTTTTCATATTTGTAATGGTTTATTTGTTTTTACACCACAAATGTAGTGATTTATTTACAATTTACCAAATTAATCAACTACTTTTTAATGGTTTATCACTATATTTTCTTCATAATGTAATAGTATATTGAAATTCTTACTATATTTGTAACCAATAAACCATTACGACATGAGCAAATTAAGAGTGAAAGAACTATGCAAGCTAAAAGGTATGAGTATGCAAGATATTGCCACGGCCTTACACATTAATCGAGTAAACCTATCCAATAGCCTCAACGGTAATCCAACCCTTGACCGATTACGCCAAGTCGCCGAAGTTTTAGGCGTGGAAGTCTCGGAGTTATTTCAGACACCACGTATTAATGAATTATCCGGGTTCGTGGAATTTAGGGGAGACATTTTCAAAATCAACACCCCGGAAGACTTGTTCACCCTCACGGAAAAGGTTAGGCAGGCTCTTTCAATAGAGCCGGAAAAGAAATGACGGAAATATTTTGATTCAAGCGGCCTAACAATTCCCTATACGGTTTCATCGTTTTATTGATTGAAGTGTTACAAGAAACAAGGGAACGAACTTTCATCTCCACCTTTTGCAAGTCATTATCATGTTCACGTAAAAATGCAAGTCGTTCATAATCTCGTAAAGAGAGACCTTGTACCTCTTCACATGAAACAGGTTGGCATAACACCTCATCCAGAATGTTCAAGATAGGATTACCACAAGCGGCTAACACCTTTACTAAAGTTGTTTCCTCCACATTCAAATTTTTCCGAATCTGTTCTTTGGAGTTCAAGTTTAACTCGAACCTAATTTTATCCTTGTAGAAATCCTCCACGGCAGACTTAGCGGAAAGACCGTTCAAGTAGTCACGATTTCGACTTTTTGACAATTCCTTATGCTTATCATATATCGTCAAGCGTTTTTTACATCTTGCGGTACTCACGACATTTTCAAGCACGACACCATTTTGTTGGTATTGCTTACAAACCCATTTTTTGTTATTCTTAATATGTGTAGCCACATAATTTGAAATTTTCGATATGTCGGAACAAAGAACATCTCTCGTTACATCACACCGTAAAACTTCCGCCTCATTAAGAATCGCATCGACCGCCAAGTGACAACAACCAAGAGCATTGATATTATCCAAACATTGACGAATGTTAGACTGGTTTATCAAATAAATCATATCATCCCCTAATAACTTCGAGGTAAACTCTATTATCAATTCATCATGCCCATGCTCTAAACGAATTTTCAAAAGGGGCATTTCTTGCTTGTACCTGTGGGATATTATAACATCATTTTTAATATTAGCTACAAAATCATCACCTATATCAGATATATTATTTATACTTGTTTTTATCATTAGTTTATCAAAACATAACATTTCATTTTCACATTAGCACTTTTATTATCACCTTGCCAAAAAGCAAGTTTTTTCACCTTGATAAGTGGTGAAAAAAAGGGGGGGTATCAAATTACCCCCGAACTCTCCTCGTCACTCGGTTTCGGTTTAGGCGGAACGGTTTTCCAATATCTCTTCATCGAATCCGAAATTTTTTGAGCGTGTTCCGAAGATTTTCCCCGGTTTTTCAAACTTTGACTGATTTTCTGTTTCACGTCATCTTCCATGTCTCTAAATTGTCTTTTACCTGTTGCCATGTCTTGATTTTTTCTATAAATAGTATCGGATACGAAAAAGTAAGAACAATAAAAACAGAAAGTATAGTAAACTTCGAGAATTTCTCAAATATCCCCCAGATTCATGAAAGATACGGTTGTTATTCCTACTTCATTAACCTCTAAAAAAAGCCGAGAGAGAGGATACGGAAAAACGACACAGGGGTACGTCCCCCCATTTCCCTCTAATCGTTTATGAAAGACGTGATTCTACCTCATCCAATATCATTCATAAACTGTATTATTTTAACCCAATCGGCAACAAATTGGTTCGATAATTCAACCTTAAAGTCCACGAACACCACCTAAAGCATTGAAATTCAATGCTTTTTCTTTTTAAGAGTGTTTTCGGGGCTTTTTTTAGGTTTTGGAACGGCTTAAAAAAACAAGGAAAAGTGGAGTGCAAATACTCAAATTTTTATTTCAAAACTATTTCTCTACCCCTCCATCCCCAAACCAACACTTACATCTGTCTCTTTATGTTGTCGTCAACTCTCCGTTTTCCCTTCGTTCCTATAGAAACTGACTTCATCGAAAGGATAACGAAGAGATAACGACAAGACGCAAGAGTAGCCATACCGAGGGTAAGACTTCACCCGGAAGATTACAAATCCTAGAAACGGGTAGGAACAATTTTTAGCATTTCAGCAAAAAAAATCCAATTTGGCATAAATTATGTTGCATAAATCATCACTAAACCTAAAAATACAACATAATGGAAGTTATTGCAGCACGTACGATGAACGCACTTTACATGTACCTTGATGTCGCGTTCCTACTTTTCTTAGGTGCAACCTTAGTTTACACGAAAAGATATTTGGCAATCATTGTCGGATTACTGGCCGGAATCCTGTATTTCATTGTTGACTATGGTTATTTTTACCTGTATTTAGGCACGAGAAGTGTGGAAGGAGCCGATCCGTTCTGTTTTCTCCTGTGGTTAAGCATGAGTTATGGTTTCACGAATTTCGTATGGATATGGCTCTGGCTCGACCGGGACAAACGGGCATTGGAATGGTCCATCTTGATTATCGCCTCTTGGTTTACCACCTCGTTACTAAGCCAAAGTTTCGGGGGTAATTTCGCCCCGATCGCCATTTCAAGGGGTACGGGAGCCTACCATGGTATCATGGCCCTCATCCTCTTCGTCGGATATGCTATTCTTTGTATTCATAACATCAGAACGACGGACGAAACCCGAAAGATTAACATACCGTGGATTCTTGCCATCGGGATTCTAGTACAATTCGCATGGGAATTCGTACTACTGGTCACGGGAATCCGTAACCCAAGTTTCATGACCATCGTGGTTAACTCCCTTCTCGAAACCAACTTGGGACTACCTTACATGTACTTCATTCACCGGGCTGTAAGTAAACGATACCACGAAAATCTCTCCCGTCGTGAAAAAATCATCGTAGCCTAATTAACCACTCTTTCCTGAAAAAAAGGACAACGAGTTTAACACGTTGTCCTTTTTTTCGTAAATTAGCCACAAATAAAAACCAGAGTTTATGGAACAGGAGCGCCAAGAAGAGAACCAGAAACTGACAAAAAAAATCAGCCCGTATAAAATCATATACCCCATCATTATCGGGTTGGCCGTGGTCTCTTACATGTTATATAAAGAATTCGATCCCAAAGCATTTGACATGATCACCTTTACATGGAACACCGTGTTCTGGTTATTCGTTGCCGTCCTGTGTATGGCCATCCGGGATTTCGGGTATATTATCCGGATCAAAATACTGTCCGGCGGGAAACTAAACTGGATTCAGTCCATCCGGGTCATATTCCTCTGGGAATTCACCTCGGCCGTAACTCCCTCCGCCATCGGGGGAACCAGCCTGGCGATCCTTTTCGTGCATAAAGAAGGAATCGGAGTCGGGAAAAGTTCCGCCATGGTCATGGCAACCTCCTTTCTTGACGAATTGTACTTCATCATCATGTTTCCACTCATACTGCTGTTCGTCAACCATCAGGCACTGTGGGAAATGCCGGATACCACGAAAGCAGTGGCCGACGGGTTAATTCTCGTGGCCGTTATCGGGTATAGCGTGAAACTTGCCTACCTTCTCGTGTTAAGCTACGGGTTATTCAAGAATCCTCGGGGCTTGAAATGGCTGATCATGAAATTATTCCGGTGGCGCATTCTCCGCAAATGGCGTCATGATGCCAACGAGGCCGGAACCGATATTATCCGGAATTCCCACGAATTAAGAAATATGCCGTTCTCCTTCTGGCTAAAAACATTCGGAGCGACTTTCTTCTCGTGGACAGCACGTTACTGGGTGGTGAACGCCATCCTCGTGGCTTTTTGGTTCGGACGTTATGATTGGGCGCAACATTTTCTTATCTTTGCACGACAACTCGTCATGTGGATCATGATGCTGGTAAGCCCGACTCCAGGTGGTAGCGGTTTTGCGGAATTTGTCTTCTCCAAGTACCTCGGAGAATTTCTTCCGAGCGCCGGGGTTGCCATAGCGATGGCCATTTTATGGAGGCTCATCAGCTACTACCCTTACCTGTTTATCGGGGCATTTATCGTACCGAAATGGATTGCCCGTAGTTTTGGCAAGACATCGAAGAAAACGAAAACGAACAATTAAAGATTTAACGTGCTAAGGAATAGAAATCATGGGACTATTTAAACAACCGGAATATCGCCGTTTCAACCCGAAACCCCGCTATTGGGACCCGGAGGCCGAAGCCAGAAAAGAACGAGAGAAACGCATTCGCACAGAACTGGGTCTGCCGGAAGAAGGAGATGAATATATCCCCGATGTCAGAGCCGGATTGCAAAAGGAGTATGCTAAACGTAAAAGTGAACGTGGTGGATTGCGCCTTGGTTACGCAACCCGTCTCTTTATGATACTTATCATTATATTGATTGCGATCTTTTATTTGGCGACTTACAAGATTGATCTTATCATGA
>OGOU01000566.1_pt1 | contig 32419 bp, 22 predicted proteins | sample 1552721 | NCBI WGS metagenome assembly OGOU01 (sample SAMEA2580176, study PRJEB22360) | human gut metagenome | biome: human gut; feature: human-associated habitat; material: faeces | place: Denmark | collected 2008/2010
CTCTCGGCCGCCAATGTCAACGGTTCGGTCGAAGCCATTTTCTACCCCGAAGAGAACGACTCGACCATAAACAAACTTGTAAACCTGCAGACGGCCAACATGGACGCCACCTTCGAGAATCGCGCCATGATACGCCTCAAGACATATCCCCAAACCGACGGCACCGTCACACCGCTGTACCTCGCCAAACAATCTCAACTGCTGTTGCCAAAATTCGCCTGGTATGACGAACTGCGCCCCGACTCACCGGTCTCGGTACTCGAAATTCCCGCAGGCATGGACGAACTTATGGAACACGAGCCCATTCCCACAATCCCCGTACCCTCGGCTCCCGACATGCGTATGGGTCCCTTCTCCAAACCTGCTCCGCACATTCCGGTACCACCGCCAGCCCCCCTCCCCCTTCCCGAACAATAATCGCTCAGCTTTCCATTTTCAACGAGGCAAACAGGTCTCGGTGCAGTCCATTCATATATAAACTTAAATAATTATAATTATTGTGCAGGCAAAAGTCACACTCTTTGCCCTGTGCCCGAAACTTTGTACTTTTGCAGTTTAAACCAAGACTTTAATGAGTACAAAACAAAATACTAAGGAAAAGACTCCGGCAACCAGGTCAGCAAAGGCAAAAGCCGGCACAAGCAAAAGCCGTGCGGCCAAGCCCGCACAGACTATGCCTGTCGCACGAGCCGAAGTTGCCGGTCACGATATCACCATACGCGGCGCCCGCGTAAACAATCTTAAGGACGTAGACGTAACCATTCCCCGCAACCGCCTTGTCGTCATAACCGGTCTTTCAGGCTCCGGCAAGTCATCTCTGGCTTTCGACACACTCTACGCCGAAGGCCAGCGCCGCTATGTCGAAAGTCTAAGTGCCTACGCACGCCAGTTTCTTGGCCGCATGTCCAAGCCCGAGTGTGACCACATCGCCGGACTTCCGCCGGCAATAGCCATCGAGCAGAAAGTCAATACGCGCAATCCCCGCTCGACCGTAGGCACTTCAACCGAAATCTACGACTACATGCGGCTGCTCTACGCCCGCATCGGCCATACCATATCGCCCGTCAGCGGCCGTGAAGTACGCCGCGAAGGCGTCGAGGACGTCCTGGCACAAATAAACTCGTTAGACCCGGGTACACGCTTCGCCATTACAGCGCCTGTCATCATGCCTGAAGGACGACGCTTCTCCACCCAGCTCGAAGTCTACTTCAAAGCCGGATACTCACGTCTGTATAGCAATGGCGAATTTGTCGATATCGAGGAACTGATGGGCAACGCGGACACACTCTCGGCCGAAAGCTACAGTCTGCTGGTCGACCGCAGCATGGTCAGCGATGACGACGAAGAACTATCCCGTACCGCCGAGTCTGTCGAGATTGCATTCTTCGAGGGACATGGCGAGCTCGACCTCGTGATTTTTGGCGACGAAGGGCCTCAGTCGCGCCGCTACAACACACGCTTCGAGGCCGACGGAATCACTTTCATCGAGCCATCCGAGGCCATGTTCAACTTCAACAACCCTTACGGCGCTTGCCCTCGCTGCGAAGGTTTCGGCCGCACAGTAGGTATCGACGAGCGCCTGGTCGTCCCCAATCCCGAACTGTCTCTCTTCGAAGACTGTGTCGTATGCTGGCGAGGCGAAAAGATGAGCGAGTGGAAGCGCAGCTTTATCAGTGCCGCCGTTCCCAAGGGATTTCCCGTGCACCGCTCGTATCATGACCTGAGTGACGCCGAGCGGCGTATGCTGTGGGACGGCATCGACGGCATTGGCATAACCCCATTCTTCGATTGGATTGCCACACAGCAGCACAAAATTCAGTATCGCGTCATGCTTGCCCGCTATCGCGGAAAGACCGAGTGTCCCGAATGTCACGGCTCGCGACTGCGTCGCGAAGCATCGTATGTTCGCGTGGTCGAGCGTCCCATCACCGAGCTTGTCCGTATGCCTGTCAACGAACTGCTGACATGGTTCGACGCCCTGACTCTCGATGAGCGTGAAGCTAAAATTGCCGAAAGGCTCCTTGTCGAAATTCGCAACCGACTGCGCTTTCTCACCGACGTCGGCCTTGGTTACCTTACCCTCGACCGACTGTCCAATACCCTGTCAGGCGGTGAGAGCCAGCGCATCAATCTGGCTACATCACTCGGAAGTTCGCTTGTCGGCTCCATGTATATCCTCGACGAGCCTTCAATAGGCTTACACTCTCGCGACAACGACCGCCTCATCGGCGTGCTCCGCCAGTTGCAGCGTCTTGGCAACACCGTAGTCGTTGTCGAGCACGACGAAGAAATCATGCGCCGCGCCGACTACATCATAGACGTCGGCCCCGAAGCCGGACGCCAGGGCGGACGCATAATATATCAGGGCGACGTAGAGGGCTTGCACGAGGCCGTTGAAAGCTACACCCGCAAGTATCTTGAAGGCGAGCTATCCATCCCCGTACCCAAAGTACGCCGCCGCACATCGTCATATATCGAAGTTCGCGGCGCTCGCGAGCACAACCTCAAAAATATCGACGTACGCTTCCCGCTGGGGCTGCTCACTGTTGTCACAGGCGTCAGCGGCTCGGGCAAATCGACGCTTGTACGAGACATACTCTTCAAAGCCATGCAGCGCCGTCTGGCCGAGACCGGCGACACCCCCGGAGCATTTTCCGGTCTGGGAGGCGACATAGGACGCATTGAGGCTGTCGAGTTCGTCGACCAGAATCCCATAGGCCGCTCGTCGCGGTCCAATCCCGCAACTTATCTCAAGGCCTACGACATCATACGCAAACTTTTCGCCGACCAGCCTTTGGCCCGCCAGATGGGCTTTACAGCCGGCCACTTCTCATTCAACGCCGAAGGCGGCCGATGCGAGGAATGTAAGGGCGAAGGCACCATAACCATCGAAATGCAGTTCATGGCCGACATCACAGTCGAATGTGAGGCTTGTCACGGCAAGCGCTTCAAGTCCGAAATACTCGAGGTCGAATACCGGGGCAAAAACATATACGATGTCCTTGACATGACAGTAGAGCAGGCCATCGGCTTCTTCCGAGAAGGCGACGGACCCGACGAACGCAAAATAGTAGCCAAATTGCAATGTCTCAGCGACGTAGGCCTTGACTACATAAAACTCGGTCAGTCATCATCGACATTATCCGGCGGCGAAAACCAGCGCGTCAAACTCGCCTACTTCCTGTCGCTCGAGAAGCCTGTCCACACTCTGTTTATCTTCGACGAGCCAACAACGGGACTGCATTTCCATGACATACACAAGCTCATGGAATCTTTTGACCGTCTGATTTCACGCGGACACACGCTAGTGGTCATCGAGCACAATCTCGATGTCATAAAGTGCGCCGACAATATTATCGACATCGGTCCTGAGGCCGGCTACAACGGCGGCAATGTTGTCGTCACAGGCACACCCGAGCAAGTGGCAACCTGTCCCGACAGCATCACCGGTCGTTATCTTCAGGATAAGTTGAAAGGCAACGCTTAACGCACACCGGGCGTCAGCGCCTGTTCTTGGTATAATTGGACGTGAAGCGGCGTATGTACTGGCGCACAGATGTCATGTTGACCTTAGGAGCCGGCGGCAACTGGTTGATGGCCTGATTGAGCCACTCGCGAATCTTGGACGGACGGCGCGTGTCGTTGACATTCGACGGGTCATCGATTTCGTGCGAGACATAGTCCACGGCCTCACGCTCACCCTTCAGTACAGCCAGTGCATTCTGCGCCAGCGCCTCAAGCTCGTTTTCGCCCGGATAGACATATATGGGTGCAATCCATGACACCAGTTCGGCCACAAAGTCAGTTATACGTTTTGAATGTGCTATGCCTCCGGTCAGCAGTATGGCATCGACATCTCCTTTCAGTGCTATTGACATAGCGCCGATTTCTTTAGCTATAGTGTATAACATTGCACGCAATATCAACATTGCATGCAAGTCGCCCTTATCGACGCGGTCAAGCACTTCGAGCACGGATGTCGTACCCAAGTGAGCATAAAGGCCTCCCTTGCCGTGAACAATCTTCATAAGTTCGTCCTCGGTATATTTGCCCGAGAAACAAAGCCTTACAAGCGGTCCGGGCGGAAGCGAGCCCGATCGCTCGGGCGAGAATGGTCCGCAGCCGTCCAGTGCGTTTGTTGTATCGATGACACGTCCGTGGCGATGAGCCGAAATAGTGCATCCGCCTCCCATGTGACATACTATCAGGTCAAGGTCTTCGTAGGCGGTCGAAGTCTCGGCGGCGAATTTACGTGCAACGGCTTTCTGATTAAGGGCATGGAATATAGACTCGCGGGGCAGTTCGGGGCAACCGCTAATGCGTGCATACGGTATCATTTCGTCAACGACCACCGGGTCGGCGATATATGACGGCTTGCCGAATTCGTCGGCGATATTGCGTGCAATAAGACCGCCGAGGCTCGACGCGTGCTGTACACGCGGATGCATCAGGTCGAAACGCAGGTCGTCATTGACCTTATAGACACCCGACTCGACCGGCGATATGATGCCACCGCGTCCTATCACGGCATCAATTCCCTTCAGTTCGATGTTTGCTTCGCGTAAGGCTCCGCGCACAAGTTGCTCACGCCACTCAAGTTGTCCTATCGCCGAATCAAAACGCGACAGTTCGTCGGCCGAATGAGAAATTGATTTTGTAAACACTTGCTTGTCATCTTCGTAGACAGCTATTTTGGTCGATGTCGAACCCGGGTTAATTGCTAAGATGCGATAACTCATGCTCTATTGTTGTGATATTAAAAATTGTTTCGGAGAAATACTCACCGGCACGATAAGCAGGCGAGCGCTATCGAATACAGTTTGGTTCGCGTGGTATCGCCTCGCGATGTCAGCACACAGGGCACTTTTGTGCCCACCACCATGGCTGCGATTTCGGCACCACCGAAGTGTGACGCTGACTTGAAGAAAACGTTGCCCGACTCTATGTTAGGGAACAGCAGGCAGTCGGCGTCACCGGCAACACGCGAGCCGCGCACTTTTTTCTCCTTGGCGACTTCCTTGTATAAAGCGACGTCAAGCGACAGCGGTCCGTCGACAATGACATTTCCCAGCTGGCCACGGTCACCCATTTTGGCAATTATGGCGGCATCGGTCGATGAAGGCACCGAGGGCAGAACCTGCTCGGACGGCGCTATCAGAGCGATCTTGGGCTCAACAACGCCAAGCGTTCCTGACACCTGCGACAGACACTTCAGTATTATTGTCTTTTGTTTGAAGTCAGGCAAAGGGATGACGGCGACATCGGCCACACACAGCAGTTTGTGGTATTCGGGCAACTCTATTACAGACACATGGCTCAGGGTGCCTTTGGGCGGAAACAGCCCGGCGTCTTTATTAAGGATGCCACGCATATATTTGTCTGTCGACACCAGACCTTTCATTAGCACTTCGCACTGTCCGGTTGCAACTGCGTTGACAGCCATTGCTACACATTTCACGTCTGAGGCTTCGTCAATTATCGTAAAATGGGAACAGTCTATGCCGCACTCTTCGCACACTTTGAGTATGGTAGCACGGTCACCGTATATTGTCGGTATTACAAGACCCTCGTTGAAGGCGTCGTTGACTGCACGCAGGGTATGTTCGTCCTGGCCATAGGCCACTGCCAGACGGCGCGGGCCGCGGAGGCGTGCTTCTTCTACAATCTGACTTAATTTGGTAATCACTTCTGTATTTTATGTTTAAATGGTTAAATAATCATGATTTTAAATTTGCGGTCGTCCGAGGGTTTAATTTCTGTCGCCCCAGCGGGCCTTCTGACGCGCGGCAGCCGTTGCTTCCGCCGGATTGTCGCCCGGATGCCAGAACTGCAGGCCTTGCAGCCGGTCGGGCAGAAATTGCTGGACAACGAAGTTTCCGGGGTAGTCGTGTGCATACTTGTACTGCTGCCCGTAACCTAATTTTTTCATCAGCGATGTCGGCGCGTTGCGCAGATGCAAGGGGACAGGCTCATCGCCGGTCTGCTCCACAGTTTCGAGTGCGGCCGCAATAGCCTTGTACGCCGAGTTGGACTTAGCCGAGGTTGCAAGATATATCGCACATTCAGACAAAGGTATACGTGCTTCGGGCATACCTATCTTATGTATTATGTCAAAAGTAGCGTTGGCCAATAACAATGCATTGGGATTGGCGAGACCTATATCTTCGGCTGCCAGAATCATAAGCCTGCGGGCAATAAATTCGATGTCCTCGCCGCCGGCAAGCATGCGTGCCAGCCAGTAGACTGCGGCGTCAGGGTCCGACCCTCGGATGCTCTTGATGAAAGCCGAAATTATATCGTAATGCATCTCACCGTTCTTGTCGTAGGCTTGTGGATTTTCCTGCAGACGTTCGGTAATAACTTTGTCATTGATAATCACCGGCTCGCCGTGTGCCGTCGACTGTTCCATCAGGTCAAGGATATTCAGCAGCTTGCGGGCATCGCCCCCCGAGTATCGGAAAAGAGCCGCAGTCTGTTCGACCACGACCTTGCGCCGCGACAATATCTCGTCTTCACTGATTGCCCGCTGTAAAAGAATCTGCAACTGAGGTTCCTCGAGGGGTTTGAGCACGTACACCTGGGCACGCGACAGCAACGGCCGTATCACCTCGAACGACGGATTTTCGGTGGTGGCGCCTATCAGTGTCACTATGCCCGACTCGACTGCCGACAGAAGGGAATCCTGCTGCGATTTCGAGAATCGGTGAATTTCGTCGATGAACAATATAGGCCGTGCCGTGGCAAACATTCCGCCGTCATTTTTGCAGCGCTCAATGACGTCGCGCACATCTTTTACACCGGAACTGACTGCCGACAGTGTGTAGAAAGGGGCCTTGACCGAGCGCGATATTATCCGGGCTATCGTGGTCTTGCCCACTCCCGGAGGACCCCAAAGAATAAACGAGGCTATGCTGCCGGTGTCTATCATCCGGCGAATTATTCCGTCGGGACCGACAAGGTGCTCCTGCCCGACGTATTGGTCAAGGGTCTGCGGTCTCAGTCTTTCGGCAAGCGGTGCAAGTGACATTTCTTATTTAAAATCAGTATTTCAATATTTAATTGCTTACTGGGGCATTTTGTTCATCTGCGGCGAGCTATTTTTGGTGGCTGACGGACGAATTTTATCACAACCGGATCTCAGAGCCAAAGTTCAATTCAGCCACAGACCATGCGAGGTGCGACAAGCCGTGCGCCGCGCAGCCAGTCGGCGGTTTTCATGCGTTTTTTGCCCATAGGCTGCAGTTCGGTGATTTCGAGCATATTGTCCGAGCAGGCCACAAACAGACGTCCGGCTTCAATGACAATTGTCCCCGGGACGCCTGCCGCCTTACATTCAGTTAGCGCAGTGGTGAATATCTTGGTCTCGAAAGCCGCGATATTGTCGGCGTCGATAACGGCGCGTGCAGCAGGATACGGCGAGAGCCCGCGCACAAGATTATGCACCTGGGTCGCAGTAAGACGCCAGTCTATCATACATGTCTCGTGAAATATTTTGGGGGCAGCCGTAGCTTCGCCGTCGGCAATCTGCTGCTGTGGTGTAGTGCTGATCTTGTCGCTTACGATATTGGCTATAGTCTCAGTGGTCAGGCGCGCTCCGAGTTCCATGAGCTTGTCATGCATCGTTCCGGCATTGTCTTCGGGCAATATGTCTACGGCAACTTGCTGTATGACGTCGCCCGTATCAATTTCGTGTTTTAGGAAGAAAGTTGTCACACCTGTGCGCTTATCGCCGTTGATTATCGCCCAGTTAATAGGCGCGGCGCCACGGTAGCGCGGCAACAGTGAAGCATGCAGGTTGAAAGTTCCCAGCGGAGGCATAGTCCACACCACCTCGGGCAACATCCTGAAGGCGATGACCACGAACAGGTCGGCGTGCAGACTGCGCAGCTCGTCGACAAACTCCGGGTCTTTGAGACGTACCGGCTGCATCAGTTTCAAGTCATGTGCCAGAGCATAATCTTTGACCGGCGACGAGTACATGCGGTGTCCGCGTCCGGCCGGCTTGTCAGGCATCGTAACCACGCCTGCGACATTATAGCCGGCGCTGACTATGGCGTCAAGGCTTGCCACGGCAAATTCGGGAGTTCCGAAAAATACTATTCTGAGGTCTTCTTTTGTCATTGTAAGTCTTTTTTTGAATTATCGGCGGCCTCTTCGAGCGCATGCCACAGCACATCGTCGGGGACGGGCGCGGTGACATGCACAGGATTCTTTGACACCGGATGTATAAAGTCTATCTCGCGTGCCAGCAACGATATCGAGCCGTCAGGATTTGACCTGCGGTCGCCATACTTAAGGTCGCCCTTTATGGGACATCCTATGGCCGAGAGCTGAACGCGTATCTGGTGTTTGCGCCCGGTGAGCAGCCTGACCTCGAGCAGGTGATAGCGTTCGGACGACGCCAACAAACGGTATTCGAGGCGCGCTTCTTTGCTATTTGCCACAGGGCGCTCCGAAGCGTAAGACTTGTTGTTGCGTTCGACCGTGGTAATATAATGCGTAAGCAGCGCACTCTCCTCGGCAGGGCGCCGGCGTGTCACCGCCCAATAAGTCTTATGGATTTCGCCTTTGCGCAGCATCTCGTTCAGTCGCGACAACGCTTTCGATGTTTTGGCAAAAATAACAGCACCGCCAACAGGCCGGTCAAGGCGGTGAACAACACCGACAAACACGTTGCCGGGCTTAGAGTCCCGATTACGTATATACTCCTTGAGCGATTCGCTCAGAGGAGTGTCGCCGGTCTTGTCGCCCTGAACTATCTCGCCCGGGTGCTTGTTGACGATGATTATATGATTGTCCTCGTATAAAATTTCCATTTATTTACATTTGAAGACAAAGTTAACGAATTTTTTTTTAATTTTGCTTTGTCATAAGTGCGAGCAAAAGAAATTTTTGTCCATAATGCTGTCTTTCAAAAAGATATACAGGTTCTATGCCGATGGTTTCAAATCAATGACCGTCGGTCGCAAATTATGGCTGCTTATCATCATCAAACTGATAGTGATTTTTGGCATTCTGAAGCTTTTTTTCTTTGACGACTTCGTGGCCCGGCGTGCTGAAAGCCAGGATACAGACGGTGCCACAATTGTTCGCAACGAGCTGATTAACCGCCGCTAAACCCACCCTGAAAACTAACATCTATACATATTTAATTTCCTGACGTATGCAAGACTTATTAGCAACTGTCGACTGGTCGAGAGCCCAATTCGCCCTTACCGCCATGTATCATTGGCTCTTTGTCCCTCTCACCATTGGCCTGTCGCTCATCGTGGCCATCATGGAGACCATCTATGTCCGCACGGGACAAGAGCGATGGAAAGGCATCACCAAATTCTGGATGACGCTCTTCGGCATCAACTTTGCCTGCGGTGTAGCTACCGGCATTATCCTCGAATTTGAGTTTGGCACCAACTGGTCAAATTACAGTTGGTTTGTGGGCGACATCTTCGGCGCACCCCTTGCTATCGAAGGCCTCTTTGCTTTCTTCCTCGAAGCCACATTTGTCGCAGTCATGTTTTTCGGATGGAAACGCGTCAGCCGACGCTTCCATCTGACGGCCACATGGCTCACCACACTCGGCGTATGTCTCTCGGCTTATTGGATTCTGGTTGCCAACGCATGGATGCAGTATCCCGTAGGCATGGAGTTCGACCCCGCACAGATGCGCAATGTTATGGATGATTTCGGGGCAGTAGCCTTATCGCCTGTCGCTGTCAACAAGTTTTTCCACGCCGTCTTCAGCGGATGGGCGCTGGCCGGAGCCTTTGTCGCCGGTGTCAGCTGCTGGCTACTTTGGCGCAAGCGCAACGTCAGCGCCGCTATTTCGTCGCTTCGTATCGGTGTATGGACCGGTCTTGTTGGACTGCTGCTGACAATGTACACCGGTGACGGCAGTGCCGTTCAGGTCGCACGTGTTCAGCCCATGAAACTCGCCGCTATGGAAGGTCTCTACAACGGCTCGACTCAGCAGGAGCTCATCGGTTTCGGTATTCTTGCCGACAAGGCGGACCGTCTTGACGACACCGAACCCGTCAAGTACAAGATTGCTATTCCGTACGGTTTGTCAATACTCGCCAACCACGATATGAACTCGTTCGTCCCGGGTATCAACGATATCATAGCCGGACGCTCGGTCAACGCCGCCGGCGACACCGTCAACACTGTCAGCTATGCCGAACGCATAGCTCGCGGACAAGCCGCACGCGCAGCTCTGCTACGCTACGAAGCCGCCACAAAAGCATCCGGGTCGCTGAGAAGAATACCGACAGCAGCCAGGCCAAAGGCGCCGGCCGACGTGCAAAAAGACTTCCCATACTTCGGATACGCATACTTCGACAGCGTAGAAGATGCCATTCCGCCCGTCGGACTCACCTTCTACTCGTTCCGCATAATGGTATTTCTAGGCTCGTTCCTCTTGCTTGGATTCGTTGTCCTGCTATTTGTGATGTATAAGAAGAAAAAAGCCCTCGGACGCCCCTGGCTGCACTGGTTAGGCATCATACTCATACCCGCAGCCTGGATTTGCAGCCAGTCGGGATGGATTGTCGCCGAAGTCGGCCGACAGCCCTGGGTAATCCAGGACCTCATGTCAACACATATCGGCGTCAGCGCCATTTCTCCGGCTTCGGTCCGACTCACTTTCTGGATATTCGCCGTATTCTTTACGCTACTTCTTATCGCCGAAATTTCCATCATGATTTGGCAGATACGTCGCGCCTCAAAAACCGACATCGAAGCCGCTCAATAAGTTCAAACCTCAGACAATTAAAATATTATGGAACTTAGTCTTCTACAACAATACTGGTGGCTGCTCATCTCGGTCCTTGCCGCCATACTCGTTTTCATGCTTTTTGTCCAGGGTGGCCAATCCATGCTTTTCAACGATATGTCGCCCGAATCACGACAGCTCATGGTCAGCTCGTTAGGTCACAAATGGGAGCTAACCTTCACTACACTCGTTGTCTTCGGCGGCGCTTTCTTCGCCTCTTTCCCCTTGTTTTATTCGACAAGCTTCGGCGGTGCATACTGGCTGTGGATGCTCATTCTGCTCAGCTTCGTCATACAGGCATTCAGCTATGAGTTCCGACTGCGTCAAGGCAACATATTCCGCCGTGCGACTTACGACACATTCCTCGTAATCAACGGTGTGCTGGGCTGCATCCTGCTCGGTGTCGCCGTAGGCACTATGTTCTTCGGTGCCGAATTTGCCATCGACAAGCAAAGCCTGCTCAATCCTGCGGCTCCCGTCATCTCGACATGGGCTCCCACACATGGTCTTGAAGCCATTGCTTCGTGGCGTAACCTTCTGCTCGGATTCGCAATTTTCTTTTTGGCTCGCGCCCAGGCCGCACTATATTTCATCAACAACATTGATGACGAAAGGGGCTTCGGCGTAACCAACCGCATACGCGTACTCACCAACGGCACCGTATTCGTACTTCTGTTCGTAGGTTTTCTCGTCGTACTTTTCCGCGCCGACGGTCTGCGTGCCTCTGCCGACGGAAGCTTCGTTGCGGTCAGCAACATCTACTGGCACAACCTCATAGAAATGTGGCCTCTGATTCCGGTGCTGCTCATAGGCGTTCTCATGGTCGTATACGCAATAGCCCGGGCCTCGTTCTCAACGACATGGCGCAGCGGAATCTGGTACTCAGGCATCGGTACAATACTCGTAGTCATCGTTCTCTTCCTGCTAGCCGGCTACAATGACACCGCCTATTACCGCTCGCTCACCGACCCGGATTCATCGCTGACTATCGCCAACTCTTCGTCCAGCGAATTTACGCTGCACACCATGTCTATCGTATCGCTCATCATCCCCGTAGTCTTAGCCTACATCTGGTACACATGGAGCAAGATGAACGCCAAGCCTATCACTCCCTCCGATATCTGAAAGGTTAACGCCGTACAGCGAACACGCCACCTGAATCATTCCACGGACGTCAACAATGACGTCATAACGCTAAAAAGTGCCGGGACCACAAACCCCGGCACTTTTTATTGTCAGCCCCTCTTGCGGGGAGCGTACACAGTTCACCTCTTGCGGCCCGGAGTCAGGCGGCGACTACAGGTGCCTATCTTGCAACGCGGACTAACCAAAAGAGCCGACTTGACAGCCGGCTCTTTCAGTATGAATACGATTATGGGGGTCAGAAGCGGACTTTTTTGCCGTCGACAATGTAGATATTGCCGCGAACCATTCGGCTGACGCGCCGGCCATATATATCGTAGATTTGTTTGTGAGCATTATCAGAGTCTACAATGATGTTTTCGACGCCGGTGGTGTTTTTGCCGTCATAGATATATATGGGGCGCTCGTAGTTGCTGAGGTCCATATATACGCCGTTGGTTGGGATATATTGGGTGTCGGCGGCACGTGTCGAAGCCGGATGCATGAAGCAAACATCACCGTAAGCATCGATGCTTAAGAGGCCGAGATTGTCGCTGAGTTCGGTATGTCCCGGATGCAGGTTGCTCGACGATGGTTGAGCATTATTTACCTGATAAGCGCCACGCAGCAGGTTGCCTTCGACTTCGGCGGGATTGATGCGGCTGTCATTGGGGTCAAGGGGCAACAGACGGTTTATGGCTTCGGGGGCAGTACCGTTGGTCATATAGTCCTGAACATCCTGTGCAACGGGACATTTAAGAAGCACCGGAGTACCGGCTGGAACGATGCCGCTGCTTATGCCTACAAGATTACCCAAGGGTGCCTTGTCAGGGGCATCTTTTATGGTAACCTCGCGTATTATATAGGCTTCGACACCGTCGAGGCACTGATAGGGGAACGAGGCATACATCGTGGTCCAGTAAGCGTTGCCGTAAGAAAATGAGGGGTCGGGACAAGCGCCAAACCAGTAGCGGTTAAGATTGGCCTCGTTGACGGGCTCAAAATATACGCGCATTTCGGCAGGCGCGTCATTCTGACGCGTAACCATACGCACAATGCCCTTGTTATCGACAGGGCTACCGTTGTCTACATCGAATGTCAGCTCGCCGGACGCATCGTTGCAATAACGGATTTTTTGATAACCGGGGTCTGAAGTCCATTTGATTTTGAAATGATACTTGATAAGGCCGTCCTTGAAGAGGTCGTAAGTATTGACGCCCTGGCTGATGAAGCTGACATCGTCCAGGATACCGCGGTTGTTGGCATAGCCGTCGCCATAATCGCTGGTTTTGCTGCCGGTTACGTAGATGACGGTTGCCGGGTCGCAGTAAGTATTGTTGTAACCGTGACCGTATTCGCCTGTACCTTCGGGACAAAGTTTCCAGTCGAGCGAGCCGCGCATATTTGCTGTTTTGGCTCCCGAGAGCAAGTTGGCAATCGTAGGCACTGTTTTCTGCCAGTTGCCGGTGACGGTCAAGGGCGCACCGAACGGCCCGCGAATACGGTAATAGCCGTTGCCGGTGATTTGTGTGGCTTCGAGTTCGAAGCGCGCCGTGAGAGTGACATCTTTGGTAGCCGTATAATCGAAATTTTCGTTGTCGGCAACCTTGACATCGCCGTCAAACCATCCGGCAAATTTGATAGCTCGATTGGTCTCTCCGGTATTGACATAGTTGCCAGTTCGCATTGGCTGTGACAGCGCGGCGAGTTTTACGGGAACAGCGACCGGCGCACCTTCGGTACTGAGACTTGCCGAGCCAAAGCCCTGCGCGTTGACCGAGACGCTGACAAAACGGGCGGTCAGAGTATAGATATCATCGACATCTATCTGATAACTCAGTTGGTCCGAGACCTTGACATCGTCTTTGTACCATCCCGCAAATTTAGATACTTTGGTTGCAGTAGACGCCGAGGGTGTCGCTGTTACGGTAATCTTATCACCGGTGATGTTGGAAACACTGCTGATTGTCGCCGAGCCTTCGCCCTGCGAAGCCACTGTTACAAAACGGGGTTCAAAACAAGCCACAAGTGTCTCGGTAGCAGGATTATTGCTGTCGGAGTTTTTTGACTTGATGGTTCTCTTTATATTACAGTCTGTCGATATGATATTTCCGTCTTTTTTCCAGGCTGTGAGTACATATCCATCCGAAGGACGGGCAAAAATATAAAAATCAACATCACCGGAAATCAGTGACCAATTATTTTTGCTTCCGCTCGCCTCGCGTTCGGCTGCATATTCACCCGGATTGTTACTGTCTTGTGAGACAGCGACAAGTCCGTAGTCGGATTTTTCTGATTTGACTATAACTTTAGCATAGAAAGTCTTTGCTGCCACAGTGCCAAAACACATGGAAAATGCGCACAGCAAAGCGAAATAACGTAGTGAATGTTTCATAATAATGATTGATTGCTCTATAAGACGGTACCTGTAGACCTGTTTTCATCATAACCTATAACGCAAACACATTATGGTACCTCTGTCTAAAATTATACCTTATGAGGCTGCAAAGTTACTAATTTTAATTTAAATTATAGCAATTTTTGCTTTAACGGCCGAATTGGAAAACTGCGGCTTAACTGCGACTTAATTACAGTCTTAATGTAAACGAAAATCCGTCCGGAATAGCGGACGGATTTTTATAAATGGGATTTTAAAGCGTTGTATTTATGGATTTTACGCTAAAATCATGTTTTATTATTGGACAAAGCGGGCAACTGTCTCGGGGAGCTTGGCGGGGTCGGCGATGCGATCGGAAACAATTTGGCCGGCCGCGTCAAGTATAAAGCTGACAGGGGCGGCGTAGGGATTGACATTGTAAGCAGCCGAGAGGCGGTCGCGATCGGAAGGAGTAGCCCATAACGAAATCCAGGGCAGCTTGGCCGCCTGCGAACGCCAAGCCAGTTCGTCCGGGTCGAACGATATCTGGCAGATGGTTACACGGTCGCCGAATTGCGAACGTATCTTATTGAGAGCCATCGTATTGGCAGGCGAATCTTTGTGCGTCAGACAAACAAAGTTAAGAACTACGGGACGGCCCGAGCTGAGAATTTTCTCGACATTGTAAGCCTTGCCTGCAGCATCGTAGAGCGAGAGGTCGACCTGAGGATGTCCGACAACGGCATCGGGTGAGACTTCCATTACCTTGCCGCGACCGAGGCGTTTGTTGACCTCTTTTTTGGCGGCGATGAATCCGGCTTCAAGGTCGGCGGTACGCGGGTCGTTGGGACGCATAGTCTTGAACTTAGTGGCCACGGCGCCGAGGAATTTAATGTCTGTTGGGTCGAGGACATTATAAAACGGTATGAAATCCGGGCCGATGCGTTTGTTGATGACATAATAAGCCACGACACAAGTGGTGTCTTCGGTGATGATTTTGTTGAGGCGGTTGCGCAGGTTGCGGTTGGCTATTGTGCCTTCTACGCCGATGCTGTCAATCGAGCTATTGAGCATACGGTCGACCAAGGCGAAGTTTCTGGCTGCCTCTGTTCCGTCAAGCTTATATCCGGTGGCAAAGTTCTTGGCCTGAGCGCTGAGTTCGACTGTACCGTTGCCGGTGGCCGGGAAGTATATGTACTGCTGTCCGAAACGCAGACGGTAGATGCCACCGAGTGTATCGGGAGCAGCTGCGGTGTAGGCGAAATTTTCGTCCTGACCCAGACGAAGCGAGTCGATGGCGTACCAGTTGTTCATTGTGGCTGTCTCTATATAGAGAGTGGAGTCAGCGCCTCCGGCAATATGGCCTTTGACGGTCCAGCCGTCACCTTTCACTTTGTTGGAGCTGTCGCCCGCGCAGGAGAAAAAAATCAGCATGAGCAGAGCGCTCAGAAATGCAATAAGATGTTTTATCATGTCGTATGGGTCAGGGCAGTTTGTTATATTCGTCGGCAATAGCGTCGGCAATGGCTTTCATCTCGGCATCGGGAAGCTGAAGTTTCTCCTTGTGGAAATCGACGTCGGCCTCCGACTCGATGGGGATGAGATGTATGTGGGCGTGAGGCACTTCCATGCCGAGGACCACCACAGCAACGCGGCGGCAAGGCACGGCAGCTTTAAGCGCACGGGCCACTTTGTGGGCAAAACTCCACAGCGAAGCGAAGTCAGGCTCGTCGATATCAAATATATAGTCAGTCTCATTCTTGGGAATAACAAGGGTGTGCCCCGGCTTCAGAGGATTGATGTCAAGAAATGCGAAGTTGTCCTTGTCCTCGGCGACACGGTAAGAAGGTATTTCGCCCGAGGCGATGCGAGAGAATATCGTTGCCATACTTTATCAGAAGTTAATTTCAACAATTTCAAATTTCATAAGGCCTGAGGGAACGCGAATTTCGACTATGTCGCCGAGTTTGTGTCCGAGCAGACCCTGAGCGATGGGAGTCGACGAAGCAATTTTCTTCTCTTTAAGATTGGCCTCGGAGTCGGCGACGATGGTATATTCCATAGTCATTCCGTTGGCCACGTTTTTGATTTTTACGCGGTTAAGTATTTGGACTTCATCGGTGTTGAGTTTAGAGTCGTCGATAATACGGGCATTAGCGACAAGGTCCTTTAGCTGCGAAATCTTCATTTCGAGCATGCCTTGAGCTTCTTTTGCGGCATCGTATTCCGAGTTTTCGGAGAGGTCGCCTTTGTCGCGGGCTTCGGCGATTGCACGTGATATTTCGGGTCGCTTAACTGATTCGAGATAAGCGATTTCTTCCATTTTTTTGCGGTACCCTTCCTGGGTCATGTAGGTGATAGCCATGGGTGTGATATAAATTTAAGATGTTTATAATCAGATAAAAAAGTCAGAAATAATACAAAACCGATATACAAGTAAAAAATTAAGAATCTCAGCCCGAAAAACTCGGGGCGAGACCCTAAAACCAGATGTGTCTTATTTTCAAGACAAAATTAGTGCTTTTTGCGCAAAAGAGGTCGAGCAAAACTATTAAATCATGTTAAAATAAGAACACAGTCGCCGAAGTGCCACAAAAAAACGGACGCATAACAACTCCTCTGACACCATATGAGGCAATGTGGAGCGACATCGGAAGCCACTTACTTCTTTCGCGCAGGCTCGCAGGTAAGACCTACACCAAGCTTGCTGAAAATCTTGCGGTCGACTTCGCCGAGCATCACGGTGCTATGCACCTGACATCCGCGCAACTGCGGAAGCACTTCAAGCGCCCGACGGCAGTTGTCATCGTGGGGCGAAAGCACAGACAGGGCAACAAGCACCTCGTCGGTATGCAGACGGGGATTGCGTCCGGCAAGATACTCGGTTTTGGTGTGCTGTATAGGTTCGATAAGAGCCTGAGGGATAAGTTTCACCTCGTGAGGGATTCCGGCAAGATGCTTCACCGCATTTAGTATCAGTGCAGCCGAGGGTCCAAGCAGCCCTGAAGTCTCGGCAGTCACCAGCGATCCGTCGGGAAGTTCGATAGCCGAGCATGGCACACCCGAACGGGCGGCACGCTCTTTGGCAGCGACAACCGGACGACGGAAAGTCGTGTCTATGCCAGCCTGCTTGAGGAGCAGCTGAATCTTGCCAACCTCGCCCTCGGCGGCTTCGCCCATGGCAAGACGGTTGAGCGCAGTATAATACCTTCTGACGACCTCGTCCTTTGATGCCATACTGCAGACTTCGTCATCGTCAATACAGAAGCCTACCATATTTACGCCCATGTCCGTGGGCGATTTATAGGGATTGGAGCCATATATACCCTCGAACAAGGCATTAAGCACCGGAAAAATCTCGATATCGCGGTTGTAGTTGACAGCAGTGCGCCCGTAAGCCTCCAAGTGGAACGGGTCAATCATATTTACATCGTTAAGGTCGGCGGTAGCGGCCTCATAGGCTATATTGACGGGGTGTTTCAGCGGAAGATTCCATACCGGGAAAGTCTCGAACTTGGCGTAGCCGGCGATGACGCCACGTTTGTTCTCGTTGTAAAGCTGACTCAGACATACAGCCATCTTGCCGCTGCCCGGGCCGGGTGCGGTGACGATGACAAGCTCGCGCGAGGTCTCGACATAGTCATTACGGCCGAAACCTTCGTCCGAGTCAATCAGGGCCACATTGGTGGGATAGCCGTCAATTGTATAATGATAATATGTGCGTATGCCCATGCGCTCGAGTCGCTGACGGTAAGCGTCGGCCGAGCGCTGCCCGTTATAATGCGTTATCACTACCGAGCCAACCATAAAGCCTCGGTCGATAAAAGCTTCGCGCAGGCGCAACACGTCGCGGTCGTATGTGATGCCCAAGTCCTGGCGCACCTTGTTCTTCTCGATATCGCGGGCCGAAATGACAATGACTATCTCGGCGCGGTCACGCAACTGGGCAAGCATACGCAGCTTACTGTCAGGCTCGAAGCCCGGAAGCACACGGCTGGCGTGATAGTCGTCAAAAAGCTTGCCGCCAAGTTCGAGATATAGTTTGTTGCCAAATTTGGCTATACGTTCCTTGATATGCTCAGACTGAATGCGCACATAGCGCTCGTTGTCGAATCCTGTTTTCATAAGGGCAAGCTTGAATGATTATATTGTTTATTCGGCCATACCGATTTTGTGTGCAAATTTACGGCTTTTTCTATAAAAAATCACTATTTTTGCACAACCAAGCTCTCAACCACAAACTGCCGGCATATTTTGCCCAAGCGTCCTTTCAACAGAACTTACTACATAACAACTCCATAAAAATATGACCACACAGATTATCAACGGCCGCATCCTCACCCCTGCGGGATGGATTGACGGCGGCAGCGTTCTCATCGACGGCACCCGTATCAAAAACATTCTCAACCACTCCAATCCCGTCGAGGGTGTAGACAAAGTCATCGACGCCGACGGAGACTATGTGCTTCCAGGCGGTATAGACATCCACGTACACGGCGGCGGCGGCCGCGACTTCATGGAATGTACCGAAGACGCCTTTGTCACTGCTGTCGAGGCTCATCGCCGCCACGGCACCACAGCCATCTTCCCCACCCTCTCTTCCTCGACCGTCCCAATGATACGCGAGGCCGCAGCCACCTGCGAGAAACTTATGGCCGACCCTATGTCAGGGGTTATGGGTCTGCATCTCGAAGGCCCGTACTTTAATCCCAAAATGGCCGGCGGACAGCTCCCCGAAAACATCAAGGTTCCCACACCCGAAGAATACAAGCCCATCATCGAAGACTTCACGTCGGTAAAACGCTGGGACGCAGCTCCCGAGCTCCCCGGCTCGGAGGAATTTGCCTCGTATCTGCGCTCGAAAGGCGTACTTGCCTCGCTGGGACACACCGCAGCCCGCGCTACCGATGTCGAACGCGGCTACAAAGCCGGCTTCACCCATGCCACGCACTTCTACAACGCCATGACCGGCAACCACAAAGAAGGCCCATACAAATTTGAAGGTACGGTCGAAGCCGTTTACCTCAACGACGGCATCACTGTCGAAATGATAGCCGACGGCATACATGTGCCGCCCACAATGCTACGGCTCATCCACAAAATAAAAGGCGTCGATCGCACAGCCCTCATCACCGATGCTCTGGCCTGCGCAGCCTCCGACTCACAGACGGCCTGGGACCCTCGCGTTGTCATCGAAAACGGCGTATGCATGCTCGCCGACCGCTCGGCCATCGCAGGCTCGATAGCAACCATGGACCGTTTGGTCAAAACCGCCGTACAGAAAGCCGGCATACCCATCGAAGACGTATCGCGCATGGCTTCCGAGACTCCCGCACGCATCATGGGCATATACGACCGCAAGGGCTCGCTCGCACCAGGCAAAGACGCCGACCTGATGCTCTACAACGCCGACCTCGACCTGACCCACGTAGTCCAAATGGGCCGCGAAATTCACCTCCAGGCTTAAGCCGTCAACCTCCCGGGCTGACACACTGTCATATAACTATAACCAGGCCAACAAGGCTAAAGCAATACCCTTCAGGGCGCGGCGATATCGTCCGAAAGACCCGAAGATCGACAACATGGACTCGCATTGTTAATGCTTCTTTGCAACAATGCGAGTCCATTGTTATATTACATTGTCAGGGCGTATTAGTACCGTGTACGGGGCTCGTGGAACCATCTTCGGTGCATCTTCGGTTGCGGATATTTTGTTGTTATTTTGCTGAGAGTTTGCGCTTATCTGCCAAAAAATCCGTATCTTTGCGCTTTGAAACATACCCGGGCATGCACGCCATTGATGTCTACCCGGGGACAGCAGCATAGGTACACAAGCAAGTTATTACAGACTAAGCTTTTAGACAACAGAACATAAGTTTTATGCAAGACATTCGCAACATTGCCATCATAGCGCATGTTGACCACGGCAAGACTACCGTCGTGGACAAGATGCTGATGGCCGGACACCTTTTCAGAGATAACCAAAACGCAGGTGAACTTATTCTTGACAACAACGACCTCGAGCGTGAGCGAGGCATAACAATCCTCTCAAAAAACGTCTCGATAAACTATAAAGGCACAAAGATCAACATCATAGACACCCCGGGACACGCCGACTTCGGCGGCGAGGTCGAGCGCGTGCTCAACATGGCCGACGGTTGCCTCCTGCTTGTCGACGCCTTCGAAGGCCCCATGCCTCAGACACGCTTCGTACTCCAGAAAGCCATACAAATCGGACTCAAACCCATTGTCGTCATCAACAAAGTGGACAAGCCCAACTGCCGTCCGTCCGAAGTCCAGGAAATGGTCTTCGACCTGATGTTCCAGCTCGACGCTACCGAAGAGCAGCTTGACTTCCCCACAATTTATGGCTCGGCCAAAGAGGGCTGGATGTCATACGACTGGACCAAACCCACCGACAACATACTCCCGCTCCTCGACGCTATCATAAAATACATTCCCGCGCCCAAGACCATCGAGGGTGATGCCCAGATGCTCATAACATCGCTCGACTTCTCGAACTACGTAGGCCGTATCGCCATAGGCCGCGTACACCGCGGAACCCTGCGCGAAGGCATGGACATCGCATTGATGAAACGCGACGGCTCGATAGTGAAGCAACGCATCAAGGAGTTGCACACTTTCGAAGGCATGGGTCGTAAAAAAGTCTCCGAAGTATCGTCGGGCGACATCTGCGCGCTGGTCGGCATCGAGGGTTTCGAAATCGGCGACACCATTGCCGACATCAACAATCCCGAAGCACTCCCGCGCATCGCTATCGACGAGCCCACAATGTCCATGACATTCACCATCAACGACTCACCGTTCTTCGGCCGCGACGGCAAATACGTCACATCGCGCCACATTGGCGAACGCCTCACCAAGGAGCTTGACCGCAACCTCGCTCTACGCATCGAAAAAGCGCCTCACGAGGATGTCTGGACCGTTTACGGACGCGGCGTCCTTCACCTGTCGGTGCTCATTGAGACCATGCGCCGCGAGGGTTACGAACTTCAGGTAGGACAACCGCAGGTCATCATCAAGGAAATAGACGGCAAGAAATGCGAACCCGTCGAAATGCTTACCATCAACGTATCAGACGAATACGCATCCAAGATGATAGACATGGTTACACGCCGCAAAGGCGAACTCATGACCATGGACTCGCAAAACGGCCGCACCCACATGGAATTTATCATACCCTCGCGTGGCATCATCGGTCTGCGCAACAACGTACTTACAACATCGGCCGGCGAAGCCATCATGGCACACCGATTCTACGAGTATCAGCCCTGGAAAGGCGACATCGAACGACGCACCAACGGCTCGCTAATTGCTCTCGAAGCCGGCACCGCTTATGCTTACGCCATCGACAAACTTCAGGACCGTGGCCGATTCTTCATCTTCCCCCAGGAAGAAGTTTACGCGGGACAGGTTGTCGGCGAAAACGCCAAGGAGAACGACATCGTCGTCAATGTCACCAAATCCAAGAAACTCACCAACATGCGCGCCTCCGGCGCCGATGACAAAGCCCGCATAGTCCCCCCGGTCGTTTTCTCGCTCGAAGAAGCTCTCGAATACATCAAAGAGGACGAGTACGTCGAAGTGACGCCGCATCACCTGCGTCTGCGCAAAATCATCCTCGACGACATAGAGCGCAAACGCGCTAACCGCGGCTAAGCTTCCTCACACGCCATGAGACCCTTCACACTGAATCTTCGCGGACAACTTGCAAGCTTCAACCGCCCGCAGGTAATGGCTATCGTCAATGTCACGCCCGACTCATTCTACGCCGGATCGCGAACTTTTGACACCGACGCCATACGCCGACGTACCGCCAACCTCATGGCCGAAGGCGCCGACATGGTGGACATCGGCGCATACTCACCGGGTCCGGGAGCCGACGACGTCAGCCCTGCCGAAGAGACCGAGCGTCTTTGCCGCGGAATCGAGGCCATACGCAGCGAAGGCTGCACGCTTCCGATGTCCGTCGATACATTCAGGGCATCGGTCGCCGAAGCCGCCGTAGCCATGGGCGCAGACATTGTCAACGACATAGGCGGAGGCTCGCTCGACAGCGAAATGTTCGATACGGTAGCACGCCTGCGCGTACTTTATATACTGATGCACATGCGCGGCACGCCTGCCACTATGCAGAGCATGTGCCAATATAACGACGTAGCCGCCGATGTCACCGGCGAGTTGGCCCGCTCACTTGTCCGGCTAGACGCTCTCGGTGTCAGCGATGTTATTGTCGACCCGGGATTCGGCTTCGCCAAAACTCTCGGCCAAAATTACCGCATGATGAATGTCCTGCCCGAAATTGCCGACATGCTCGGGCGCCCGATGCTTGTTGGCATCTCGCGCAAATCGATGCTGACACGGCTTCTTGACATACCCACAGACAGCGCGCTCAACGCCACCACCGCTCTCAACGCAATGGCACTTGACCGTGGCGCCGACATTATCCGCGTCCACGATGTCCTCGCCGCACGGCAGTGCGTAGACATTTACTGTGCCTTAAAACAAACCTCCGAATAACAAACCATTACATAATCCGCCTCGTCGGCCCACGACATGTTTGAGTTCAGCATAAAAGACATTTTCGACATTCTCATTGTCGCTGTCCTGCTCTTTTACATCTTCCGTCTGATGAAAGAGTCAGGTACACTGAACATCTTCTATGGCGTCATGGCCTTCATCGTCATCTGGGCGCTTGCCTCAGAAGTCTTCGACCTGAAGCTCTTCGGGTCGATAATGGACAAATTCATGGGTATAGGCCTGCTCATCCTCGTCATATTGTTTCAGGAGCAGATAAAGCGTTTCCTTGTCGAAATGGGCTCGCAGCGACGATGGCGCTTTATATCACGCTTCTTCAAGCATCACAGCGAAGAAGCCGGCGTCGACCTGCGCTCGCGTGTTATGCCCATAGTCTATGCCTGCATGTCAATGTCTAAAAGCAAGACCGGAGCTCTCATTGTCATAGGCCAGACGATGCCCCTCGAAATCTACGAAAAAACCGGCGACAGCATCGATGCCCGCATAAACACACGTCTCATCGAAAATATCTTTTTCAAGAACTCGCCGCTGCACGACGGCGCCATGATTGTCGAAGGCAACCGCATCGTCGCCGCCGGCTGCAGACTTCCCGTCAGCCACGATACGTCACTTCCGCGCTCGCTTGGCCTGCGTCACCGCTCGGCCCTCGGCATCGCCCAGGCCACCGACGCATACGCCATTGTCGTTTCTGAAGAGACAGGCAACATCTCTGTCGCTCACCGGGGCAAACTCGACACCAAGCTCACCTCGGCCGAACTTGAGCAGCGTCTCTCCGAAGCTTTCGCCCTCGAAGCCTGATACGCATTAGTTTGTACCATACATAATACGGCAGGCGCACGGGAAGTAAGTCGGCGCGCCGCCCCCCAAAAGGGAGCGCCTGCCGTATTGATGTCGTGCAACTGGCAAAGATTATTTAACACGCTCGACGTAAGAACCGTCGCGGGTATCAACGCGAATTTTGTCACCGATGTTACAGAACAGCGGAACGCGAACTTCAGCACCGGTTTCAAGAGTAGCGGGCTTGAGGGTGTTGGTTGCTGTGTCACCTTTGATACCGGGTTCAGTGTAGGTGATTTCAAGTTCGGCCTTGATGGGCATTTCGGCGTAAAGAACGGTGTCGGTCGAAGCATCCGATACGACTTCGACGATGTCGCCTTCTTTCATAAAGGGAGCGCCGGTGACCAGGTCTTTCGAGATAGGAATCTGTTCGAAAGTTTCCTGATTCATAAAGATGTCGTCACCGCCTTCAGCGTAGAGATACTGATAGGGACGACGCTCGACGCGTACGTCTTCGAGTTTCTCGCCGATGTTGAAGCGACGTTCGAGCACGCGGCCGTCGACAACGTTTTTAAGTTTGGTGCGCATGAAGGTGTTGCCTTTGCCGGGTTTTACGTGAAGAAACTCGATGCAGAAGTAGAGCTGGCCGTCCATGCGGATGCAGGTGCCGTTTTTGATGTCCTGAGCGTTAATCATAATGAGTTATGCTTGTTTAAATAGTTAAATTTCAAATAGATAAAAGCCTTGCACAGAAAGTGCAGAACAATGCCTGCGGCAGTACCGCAGAACGATTTGCCGCAGCAAAATCTATGCCCGGGAATGTGCGCAAGCGCTTTGAGACTGCGAAGTTAGCAATTTTTCGTCAAACAGCCAAGCACGCAGACTGTTTTCAAAAAAATGTTTGCAGAAATACATGAAACCTACATGAAATACATTAAACAAACCCGACAATCCACACGGAAATCTTACGGAATTTTTATGCAATCTTTTGCAAATCCCTTTCATATTATTCGGAATTTTGTTTTAGAATTTGTTTACTAATCTTTTCCAAAAAAGTTATCATTAATGCTGTGTGTACGCACAAAATTTATTATCTTTGTAAATTAAAACCAAAGAACGAGCGATGAACGAAGCCGCGCTAAGCCAACTATACCTCAAGGACACTGCCTTTCAGGACCTTATGCAGTGCCGCATATTCAATATACTGCTTATCGCCTCGCCCTACGACGCCTTCATGATGGAAGAGGACGGACGTGTCGAGGAGCAGTTGTACTTCGAATATGTGGCCCTGAACCTGAGTTCACCGCCGCGCTTCACCCGCGTGTCGAACATTGACGAGGCGCTCGCCACACTGCACAGCAAGCATTACGACCTGATTATAGCAATGCCCGGCGTCGACATCAGCGAGTATTTCGAAGGCGCCAAGGAGTTGAAGCGCGATTTCCCGGACACGCCTATCGTTGTGCTGACTCCTTTTTCGCGCGAAGTCTCGCGGCGTTTGGCCCGCGAGGACATGACCAACATCGACTACGTGTTTTCGTGGCTGGGCAATGTCGACATACTGCTTGCAATCATCAAGCTGCTCGAAGACAAGATGAACGCCGAGCGCGACATCAACGAGGTCGGCGTTCAGATGATAATGCTGGTTGAGGACTCGATACGATTTTACTCGTCGGTACTTCCGCATATATACAAATTCCTGCTCAGGCAGTCAGTGACCTTTGCCACCGAAGCCCTCAACGAGCATGAGCACATGCTGCGCATGCGCGGCCGCCCCAAAGTGATGCTTGCCCGCGACTATGAAGAAGCCGTCGAGCTGTATCGCAAATACGGCGAACACATGCTCGGCGTCGTCAGCGACGTCTCGTTCAAGAGACAGGGCGCCAAAGACCCCAAAGCCGGTCTGCGTCTTGCCAATTATCTGCGCACGCAGGACCCCTATCTGCCCATCATTATCGAATCGTCAGAAATCGAAAACCGTGAACCGGCCGAGGCCCTCGGCGGTATTTTCATTGACAAGAACTCCAAGAAGCTGCCCGTCGACCTTGGCGCAGCTATCATGGACAACTTCGGATTCGGCGACTTCATTATCCGCGAACCTTCGAGCGGACGCGAGATAATGCACATATCTTCGCTAAAAGACCTTCAGAAACATATTTTTGAAATTCCCGACGAGTCGCTTTTCTACCACGCCTCCCACAACGACATATCGCGCTGGCTTTACTCGCGTGCCATGTTTCCCATAGCCGAAGTTGTCAAGATGCACCGCTTCGCCTCACTCAACGAGGCCGACGCCGTCAAGAAACTATTCTTCGACCTCATCGTCAAATACCGCAAGATGAAGAACCGTGGCGTAGTCGCTGTCTTCCGAAAAGACCGCTTCGACCACTACTCCAACTTTGCACGCATAGGTCAGGGATCGCTCGGCGGCAAAGGCCGCGGCCTGGCCTTCATCGACTCGATAATCAAGAAAAATCCCATCTGCGACAACTTCGAAGGCGTCACCATCTCGATACCGCGCACCGTCGTCCTGTGCACCGACATCTTCGACGAATTCATGTCCGCGAACAACCTCTATCCCATTGCGCTGTCCGACGCGTCAGACAAGGAGATTCTCGACCACTTCCTGGCCGCAAAGCTGCCCGTGAGACTGTTCGAGGACTTTATCGCCCTTTTCGATGTCGTAGACCGTCCCCTGGCAATACGCTCGTCGTCACTGCTCGAGGACTCCCATTACCAGCCTTTCGCCGGTATATACTCCACATATATGATTCCGAAGGTCAATGACCCTTACGAGATGACCCACATGCTCACCGACGCCATCAAGAGCGTTTACGCCTCGGTATTCTTCGCCGCGTCGAAGGCTTATATGAACGCCACCCGCAATGTCATAGACCAGGAAAAAATGGCCGTGATAATACAGGAAGTCATCGGCGAGGAACACGGATACAGCTATTTCCCGTCGTTTTCGGGCGTAGGGCGTTCGCTCAATTATTACCCCATAGGCGAAGAGCGCGCCGAAGACGGTGTGGTTCAGGTTGCTGTCGGTCTGGGCAAATATATTGTCGACGGAGGCTCGGGACTGCGTTTCTCGCCCCGCCACCCCGACAAGGTGCTTCAGACCTCGACACTTGATCTGGCACTGCGCGACACTCAGCGTCAGTTCTATGCGCTCGGGGCCAAATCGTCGCTTAAGTTTGACGTCGATGACGGTTTCAACATTGTCACCCGCAACATCTCGGACTTTGCCGGCGACAGCGCACTCGACTACATGGTATCGGTCTACGACCGCGACAACGACATGCTCATTGACACCAACTCTCGCCCCGGACGCCGGGTTGTAACTTTCGCCAACATCCTGCGCGACGGCGTCTTCCCTTTAGCCCAGGCCGCCGACTTCATGCTTACCACCGGACAGGGCGCCATGGGACGCCCCGTCGAAATTGAGTTCGCCGCCAACATCAACCGCAACCCGGCCACATGCAAAGAGTCAAAAGGCCACATATATTGGCTGCAGATACGCCCCATCATCGACCGCAAGGATATGGTCGAAGACTCGATGCTCGAAGCCCCGGACTCATCGCTGATTCTCAAATCGAACACCGCCCTGGGACACGGCACCATAGGCGACATCGACACCATAGTCTACGTCCCGGGCGACCGCTTCGACTCGGCACATACCCGTGAGATAGCACGCGAAATCGAGAGCATTAACCGCCGCTTTGTCGAATCTGACCGCAACTACATACTCATCGCTCCCGGCCGATGGGGCTCGAGCGACCCGGCATTGGGGATTCCCGTCAAGTGGCCCGACATTTCGGCAGCACGCCTGATAGTCGAAGCCTCATTAGGCGACTACCGCATCGAGCCCAGCCAGGGGACCCACTTCTTCCAGAACCTGACATCGTTCGGCGTCGGATACTTCACAATCAACCCTTACTCGGGCGACGGCATCTTCGACATGGATTACCTTGACCGACAGCCCTGCGAATACGAAAGCGAACATGTGCGCGTAGTACGTTTCGACAGACCACTGCGCATCGGTATCGACGGCCGACGCAGCGTCGGCGTCGTACTGAAACCTGACTCGCCTGAAGCCTTGGCCGACATTGCCCCCGAACCTCAGCTCTGACATCACATTTCTACGACAACTCGCCTTTTTAACCTTGACATGACGACAATGTTCAACAAACTCAGAAAAGCATTCGGCTTTGAAACCGAAGACGAAGACGAACTCATCGCCGATGACCCCGAAGCCGTCGCGCCTTCCCTACCCGACTCTCCGTCTCTGAACATACCCGCTGAAGAACCATCGGTGAACACCGACCGCATATTCGCTCACGTTGTCGAAATTTTCGACAACGCGCTTCCGGTTTTTCTAAAAGCCGGAGTCAATCCCGAAGCCCAGCGCCGTTACCTGTACGAGACCCTCGACGCCGATATCAAAGCGCACCTCGACTCGCTTGCCGACCAGGCACAGGAACTGTGCGAAAGCCGCTGGCGCGCTGACAAAAACGCCCTCAACGAAAAGCTGCGCCAGGTCGAGAAACGCAGCAAAGACCTCGAAGACAAAAAACTCGAACTGACACAAAAGCAGTTAAGCGCAGACCGTCAGAAACGGGCCCTGAGCGAGCGTGTCCACGAGCTCGAACGCGAACTCTCCAAGATAGCCGCCGACCGCGAGCAGTACGACCTCGAAAACAAAAGCCTTATAAACAAGCTCAAAGTCGCCGGTGTTTTCGAAAAAGAAAACGAAGAACTGCGCGAGGAAATCAGCCGCGTGCAGTCCGAACTTCTGCGACTGCGCAAAGGCGCTCCGCAGACAGACACCGCCGAAACGACGGCTGCTGCCGATAACGAAACACGCGAGCAACTCGAAAAAGCCAAGGCTCAACTTGAAGAAGTTACCAAGCAACTTGAGGACGCCCGCAAAGAGATTGACAACGCTAAACAGCGCGAAGGCGAGGCTGCCAAAAGCTTCGACGAACTGCAAAACCAAATTGTCAGCCTGAAACGTACCAACAAACGACTCGAAAAAGAAAAAGCCGAGACCCCCGGTGCCGAAGAAATCAAAACATTGCGAATGCAAGTCGCCGAAGCAGACGAACTAAAAGCTCAGCTCGAAGCCATCGAACTACAGATTGGACAATTCCAGGAAGTCAAAAATAAAAAAGACCAGCATATAGCGTCGCTCAAAGAAGAACTCGCCACCGTACGCCGCGAACTCGCTCTTGCCAACAACGCACTTGCCCAAGCACAACGTCAGCCCGATGTGAGCTCGCCGCAGAATGACAAAAACAAAGCCACAGACGAAGCTCCGACATCCAAGACCCGGCGGGACAACCGCGGACGGCGTCCTGGCTCACGGCGCGAACGCCCCGATCGTCGCAACGACAAGGTCGCTGAGACTCCTATCGACGACATACTCAGCGACACCGACTGGCTTGTAACTCCGCGCGAAAAAGACTCGCGCAACCACAAACACGACCGCAAAGACAATACACGCAAAGACAACGACTCGCAGTTATCGCTCTTCTAACGACGCTGCACTGTACATCAATATATCACAGACAAAAAAATGAATCTCCCATCCAAACTCATAACCATTGCTCTAACCATGTTTGCCGCGCTGCCCTCATTCGCAGCAAAAAACGCCGACATAGCAGCAGACATAGCACCCTGCGTCTACCCCCAGAACTCGGCACAATCTCCCGAGTCATACACATATATGCCTGACGGACAATCATATGCCATATTGTCGGCCGACCACAAATCCATCGATACCTACGACATCCGCTCGGGCAAGCAGACCGGCACTCTGATGAGCGCCGACAACACCCGCGAAGTCACTCTCGACTCCTTCGAGGGCTTTATCCTCGCACCCGATGCCAAACGCATCATCGTCTGGACCGACTCAAAAAAAATCTACCGCCGTTCGTACACGGCACGGCACTATGTCTACGACACACGAACACGAATGCTCACACCGCTTTCGCACGAGTTTGAACGCACCATGATTCCCGTGTTCTCGCCCGATGGCCTTATGGTGGCTTTCGTCGCCGATAACAACGTCTATGTCAAAAAATTGATCTACGACTCGGAAGTCGCCGTTACCAAAGACGGAAAAGCCGGGTCGATAATCAACGGCGCCACCGACTGGGTCTACGAAGAAGAATTCACCGTAACTTCAACACTGGCCTGGGCACCCGACAACACAGCGCTGGCCTATCTTCGTTTTGACGAAAGCAAAGTTCCGCTATACTCGCTCGAACTGTACAAAGGCTCGTGCGACCCGATGAAAAAGTACGCCCTTTATCCCGGCAACTTCACGTACAAATATCCTGTGGCAGGCGAACCCAACTCGCGTGTCACCTTGCACAGCTACGACATCGACAACCGCAAAATCAAAGACATAAACCTGCCGGACGGTGCCATCGAATACATTCCACGCATTGCCTACGGACCCACCGCACGCGAGTTGATGGTCGTCACACTCAACCGCGACCAGAACCGCATGGAAATTTACTCGGTCAACCCCATGGCCACCACCTCGCACTCGGTTTATGTTCAGGAAAGCAAAGCCTGGATACCATCGCAGAGTTACGAGACAATCTATTGGGGCTCAGACGGCTTTGTCATCACCGCACCCGCAGCCAACGGTTATATGCAGGCCCGCAAATACGCATATACCGGCGCACTTGCCGCCAACATCACTTCAGGCGACTGCGATGTTACGGCCTATTACGGTCAGGATGCAGCCGGTGTACACTACTGGCAAGCTGCCTCGCCCACACCCATGGACCGCACCGTCATGCGCTCGTCGGCCAAGGGACCGGTGACAATATCGCAGACCAAAGGCACCAGCTCGGCTGTCTTCTCGCCATCATGCAATTACGCCGTCATGTGCTACTCCGACACCAAGACACCGCCCGTATACCGTCTTGTTTCCTCTGACGGAAAAGCCATACGCACACTCGAGGACAACGCCGAACTGGCCTCGAGGGCTTCCGCTTGGGCCATAGACAAAGAGTTCGTCACCATACCCTCGGACGGTCTCAATCTCAACGCTTACATTATCCGCCCGTCAAATTTCGACCCGGCAAAGAAATATCCCGTGATTATGTACCAGTATTCGGGACCAGGCTCACAGGAAGTGCTCAATCGCTGGCAATTTGACTGGATGAACTATTTTGCCCATCGCGGATTCGTCATCGTGTGCTGCGACGGCCGCGGTACCGGCGCGCGCGGCACCGACTTCATGTTCAAAGTCTACCGCAACCTTGGATATTACGAGACCATAGACCAACTTGCCGCAGCCCGCCGGGCCGCCTCCCTGCCTTATGTCGACCCCGCACGCATAGGCATATTCGGGTGGAGCTACGGAGGTTACGAAACACTCATGGCCGCCTCGGCAAAAGGCAACCCCTATGCCGCAGCAGTCGCTGTCGCACCCGTCACCGATTGGCGATATTACGACACAGTATATGCCGAGCGCTTCATGCTTACGCCCGCTCAGAACGACGACGGCTACAACAGCTCGGCGCCGATTAAACACGCATCAGACATGAGCGCCGACCTGCTGATAATGTACGGCACAGCCGACGACAATGTTCACCCTGCCAATTCAATAGAATATGTTTCGGCCTTGCAGTCGCATAACATACTGTGCGACATACTGTTGTTCCCCAACATGAATCACTCGATATACGGCTGCAACTCGCGTGCCCTTGTGTACGCCAAGATGTTCAGCTTCTTCTCATCACATCTGTGCCGATAAGCATAACCACCGCAACCTCGCCTAATGAAAGAATATAATACAAAAGAAGAACGAATAGCTACCGTTCGCTCGCTATGGATCGAATGGCTGGCGTCATTCGGCTCCATAACTCTCTGCGTCGCCGCAACAATATTCATAAGTCCCGTATGGAACGCAGTATTGACTGCGGCGTTGGCATGGTGTATGTACACTTATGCCGAGACAGCCAAACGACGCCGCAAAACCGGCTGCCTGCGCCTGGTAATGCTTACATCGACGGCACTGTTCTGGTCGGCGATAATAATGGCTTGTATCAATCTGTTTTTCCACAGCCAGTGGCTCGATAAGATTGTTGACCCATCCAACATCAACGGCACCATACCCTTCATCCCCTCGCTGATAATTTTCCCGACAGTCGCCATAGTCTGCACCTACGGGTACATTAACCACGGCAAATCACACTTTTGCCGTTCGTGCAAAGAGACTCACGGATACAAACCCGAAGAAGGTTTTGTCGGAAACTTTTTCCACTACGAGACCCGGCATCAGTTGAAACTCATTATTCTGTTCGCGGTGCTGATTTCGATTATCGACTGGCTTTACTATTACTATTTCTACAACAACGTCAATCTCAACTTCCCCGACAAGTTCTTCTTCGTTGTGCTGCCGGCTGTAGTCTGTGTGCTTTCGCTTGTATATGTCGGCAACCATTATTATTTCATAATACTTGACATACGGTCGCGAGGCGAAGACTTCACCCAGAACGCCTCTAACAAAGTGGTACGTTTTCTGATTATCCGCGATGACAAACTGCTTCTCGACATGTGCGAGCACGATCTTCTTGACACTCCGGCCGAGACTCATCTCAACATCGAAGGGCCGCTGTCAATTGAAACCGCACGCCATACATTCAGCCGCTTGGCAGGCATCGACGAAGACCTGTTTGAAGTCCGCGAGCTTTATCACAACCGTGCGCTCACCTACCACTCGACTATTTATCATATTTTGGTGACAATGCCGGGCCTGGAAGACAACCCTCTTCCCGAAGGCTGGAAACTTA
>OGOU01000571.1_pt1 | contig 32315 bp, 21 predicted proteins | sample 1552721 | NCBI WGS metagenome assembly OGOU01 (sample SAMEA2580176, study PRJEB22360) | human gut metagenome | biome: human gut; feature: human-associated habitat; material: faeces | place: Denmark | collected 2008/2010
GGCCAACGCCTCTTCCCGGGTAACCTGTCCCCCCTCTTCCACCTTTCGCTTTAATTCCTCTATAATATTTTCTTCTTTCATTTCCTGTTTCCTGTTAAAAAATAAAAAAGGTACCCTGTCCAAGGACAGGAATACCTTCAAATTTCAAATTATGATAAGAATTAATGAAGACATCCTCCATACCCGTACGAGTCGGCAATAGCTTGAACCCCGCTCGTTTCACCTTCTCCACGTACCCTTCGAACGACCTCTCCAACCGCTCGAACACTTCCGCCAGCATCACGATCACGCCCTTCCTCGACGATTTCTGTAATGACATTTCGCAAATATGAATAGCCAGTCGCCCGATCCGAACATTCCGTCCCAGTGAGGCGAAAATAGCGTATCCTTTCCTGTTCCAACGGGAAAAACACAACATCAAACCGGATCGTATGGCACGTTTATTCATATCAAAATGTTTCCATTACAATAAAACGTCGCAAGTTAATAAAAATCTTTGTTAATTGGAGGAATAAATTCGTGTATTTCTCCCGCGGATAATTCCATGTACTCCGACTCCACGCATGAGCAGGATCATGACAAACTACTCCTAATAAAAATATAAAAAGACCGGGTGACCAATGCCACCCGGGAAATTGCGCATCAATATATAAAAATCCATCTTTTCGTCATAAAAATATGTAGCGCGAAACTTAAGTTCAGGTTAAGTATATTATAATTATCTTTCCTCTTGTAAATCCCCCGGGAGAATATGAAATCCCGGGGGTCCCGTTTTTCGCTTTCGTCATCTCGACGATAGATTTTCATATAACGATTTGTCAAATATACAAATATTTTTACAAAATATAGCTATACGGCTGCATTTTTGTTTATTATTTTCAACCGAATGTCAATTTAAACGATCGTGGCTATGAAACATAAATCGTAAATCCTATCTTATTTTCTCTTGCCATTCCGCCAACAAATCTTTAGCTTTGTACAAAACAAAACATCATGGAAAAAATAGACTTGAATAAAATATACAAGCGGAAAAAGAGTGACCGCGACATTTTCCAGGAACTCATGCCCTTCAAGGTTAAAGAAATCCTGCTCATCGCCAACTACTACGACTCCTACACCATCGAACGGGAAGGACAATTCTCCGGAAAGATATTCGGTGAATATCTCCAACTGAACCTTTTCGCCGCTCCCCGTTTCACCTCCGTGGCAAACGAGGAAGGAGCCTTGCACGAGTTGAAAAAACGCCATTTCGACTTGATCATCATCATGGCAGGATTGGACAAAGAAACCCCCATCCTCACCAGCCGTCACATCAAAGAACTCTACCCCGACATCTGCCAGCTCATGCTGGTCAACAATAACGCGGACCTCTCTTACCTGCTGAGTTCTGAAAAAGAGATCAGCGAATCCATCGAGCGGGTATTCGTGTGGAACGGTTCCACGAAAGTGTTCCTCGCCATGGCCAAATACCTCGAGGACAAGATTAACCTAGAAGCCGATACCAAGCTGGGCGACGTGCGGGTTATCCTCGTCGTCGAGGACTCTGTAAAGTATTATTCCCGCTATTTGCCCCTACTCTACACCGAGATCATGAGCCAGACGCAGGCCATCATCCCCGAGGAACCCTCCAACGACGAGATGGGCGTGATCCTCCGGATGCGGGTGCGCCCGAAACTGATCCTTGTCAGTAACTTCGAGGATGCCGTGGGCATCATCAACAAATATCGCAACAACATTATCGGTGTCATCTCCGACGTCCGCTACGCCCACAACGGCGTGGAAGACGAGGACGCCGGGGTCAGTCTCATAAAATACGTGCAGCAACTTGACAACAAGATTCCTTGCCTACTCCAAAGTCACGAAGCCGACAACGAGCGCCGGGCACGGGAAGTGAACGCCCATTTCATCAACAAGAACTCTCTCACGCTAGCACGGGAAATACAGGACTTCATCAAAAACCAACTCGGTTTTGGAGATTTCATCTTCCGGGACCACAATGGAAAGGTCATCGACCGGGCACACAATATCGAGGAATTCCGCCAGAAACTCATGACCATCCCCGATGAATCACTGGAATACCACGCTATTCGCAACGGAATCTCCACATGGCTCATGGCACGAGCCGAAATCAACCTGGCGAAAAAACTACGCCGCTACAGTTTCAGTTACTTCAAAAGCCCGGACGAAATACGCCGTTTCATAGCGAACGTTTTCGAGGCATCGAAACTCAAGAAACTACGGGGACGCATCATCAAGTTCAACCCGAAACTCGTGAACTCCAACCGCTACATCACCCTGCTCGGTGACGGATCGCTCGGTGGCAAGGGGCGAGGATTGGCATTCCTCTCCAACTTCATCGAGAATGTTTACCTCAAGAAACTCATCCCCGACCTACGCGTGGCTATCCCCAAAACAGCCGTTATCGGCGTGGATGAATTCGACAACTTCCTAGAGACCAACAACCTCTACGACGTTATCTTCGAGGACAAAGAATACGATCACGTCTTAGAGGTCTTCCGCACCGCACGCCTCTCCGAAAAGTTGCGTGACAACCTGCGGAAGTACCTTCAGGTCATGACTAAACCGCTAGCCGTGCGTTCCTCCGGGCTTTTCGAGGACTCGCTCAATCAACCGTTTGCCGGGGTCTATTCCACCTACCTGCTCCCCAACAACCACCCGGACTTCGAGCGTCGGCTGGAGGATGTCGAGAACGCCATCAAGCTCGTATTCGCCTCCATCTACTCGCCGGAATCCCGGGCATACTTCAACGCCATCGACTACATGATCGAGGAAGAGAAAATGGCCGTAATCATACAGGAAGTCATCGGTAACGAGCATAACGGACGATATTACCCCGAAATCAGCGGCGTGGCCCAATCCTACAACTTTTACCCCTTCTCCTATATCCAACCGGAAGACGGGTTCGCCGTCACTGCCATCGGGTTGGGTGCTTACGTTGTGGGCGGTGAAAAGACGCATCGTTTTAGTCCCGCCTATCCCAAGTTGCAACTGGCCTCCACGCAGGACAAAATCAAGGCATCGCAACGCTACTTCTACGGCGTGAATATGCTCGCACAGGATTACGACCTCTACCGGGACGGGGAAAATGCCGCTATCAAAGCGTATGACATCTCGGAGGCCGAACGTGACGGTACGCTAGAATACACCGCCTCCGTCTATGACTTCATGAACGACCAGATTACCTACGACTTTTCCGTCAAGGGACCCCGTATCGTGGACTTTTCCAAAATACTCCAGTACGACTATTTCCCACTGGCACCTACCCTGCAAATCCTGCTGAACATCTTCTCACAGGCCATGGGATCTCCCGTCGAGATCGAGTTTTCTGTTAATTTCGAAAACGGCACGCCCATCTTCTACCTCTTGCAGATCAAACCGCTGATCAAAAACGAGTATAACATCGACATCGACGACCTGTCCATCGACCCGACCCACGTGCTGTTAAAGGCTGATAAAGGAATGGGGAACGGAAAATTGCAATACATCCGGGATGTCGTGTACGTCGATCCCGACAAATTTGACCGATTACGTACCGAGGAAATCGCCGAGGAGATCAAACGCCACAACTCGCAGATCGCCCGGGAAGGCGACAAGTACCTGCTCATCGGACCGGGACGCTGGGGTACACGCGATCCGCTCACCGGGATACCCGTACAATGGTCCGACATAGCCAATGCCAAAGTCATCGTGGAGCAAGGACTTCCCGATTTCCCGCTGGATGCCTCCCTAGGCTCGCACTTCTTCCATAACGTCACCTCCATGAAAGTGGGTTACTTCGCTATCCCCTTCCAGTCCGCAGATGCCTTCATCAACTTTGACATCCTCCGACAACAAGATGTCATCGAGGAGTTTAAATACTCCCGCCATGTGCGATTCAAGGCTCCACTGACCGTGTGGATGGACGGGAAGAAACAAACGTCGGTGGTTACGTATTAGTCATAAAGGGGCTGTCCAACCGCTAACTTACCGGTTTCGGTACCGACGGTTTCACGGCCTTCTTCCCACTTCGGGCCCATGGTTCCACCTCGATCTTCGGGCCCGGCAATAACCAAGCGTTTTCCAGCACGGTCCGAACTCTCTTCCTCTGCTCAAGTGTAAAACGATCCAAATAACCAAACTCGTAGTCCATAATATTATCGGCTATGAATACCCTTCCGTTCAACGCCACCCGTTGAATAACTTTCCGGTAATTATCATCACTGTAAGGGAAGGTTTCATCCAGTTCACTCAAAAACGTTTCATACCCATTCACACAATAATCCGGCGTGTCATCACAATAATCCCCAAAATTCCCTTTACCATCCACGAAGGGATGTAACAGTCCCAAGTAATGCCCCATCTCGTGAGCCAAAGTAAACACGTCATAATCGAAAATCACACCCAGCAGCTCGTACCTTGAAAACATATGGGAACGATTCCATGCCACACAATGAACGTGGGCATCGGGTAGATGGTCGGCATACCAATCAGAAAATAAGACACCCGGTAAAACCACACTCTCCGGTAAGTAAGGAAAATGCGCACAGCCTGAAGGAATACTTTTTGAATCGAATATCACAACATTAATATACTCCTTCGGATCCCATATCCAAGCACAATCCCCGAACTTATTACCAACAAAATCAAACATATCCATCGGTAACCCTTCCCGAAACTCACGACGAACTCCCGGCTCCTCCAATAATTGCCCGTTAGGATCGTGAGTTGCCAACACGAATTTCAGATTCATATCCACCGGGCCGTCCCTGTACAACTCGTTTACCCGTTCGAGACAAGACGATAAATAACCAACCGGAATATCATCCTCCGGGACACGATAAAGCACGTGAAAGATCACGGGCAACACGTATTCATACTCTTCCGTGGCAGCCACCTGTCGTAACTCGATTTCCAACGTTTCCTCCCGGTTACTCAATTCCAGCGACATCCCCCGTTCCTGCCGAGCGATATTTACTCCCACGTCCAGCACCAACGTATCGACTTTCTCTCCACTCTCCTGCCGTATCTCGCACCACTTTCCCCAGTTCCCGGTAACCACCCATTCCGAACTGCTCCGTACGGGAATTCGCAACTGTTCCCCCTCACTCCCGATCTCGAAGAAAGTCCCGTCGAATACCTTCAATCCTTCCCACTTATCGTCACTACACCCTGAAAACACCAACACTCCCAGAAATAATAAACATGATAATCCACGATTCAGCCTCATATACTTTACTTTTTATAATATTTCTTCCAGCCGAATCCCCACTCAAAAAACATATCCTCTCGTGACAAAATTAAACAAAATAATCAGAAATCAACTCACACTCCATCCCCGCCACGAGTCGGAGTTCCCAAACCTCCCTTTCAAAGCTATTCCTCGAAATAAAATAATCCAAAATGGCAGTAAATTCTATATATCAGGTTAAAATTATTAATTTTGTTCCTGCGTTAAACCAACTAAAATATTTGAAACATGACGATTGAAAATTACATTCAAGCCGGCTTACAGCATTTGGGTATTTACTCGGAAAGTATTTCCGACATCATCTACTTCATGGCCCTGCTTGTGATTATCGGTATCATCAACTGGATTATCCACGTGCTTACCCGCCAATGGCTAGCACGTATCGTACTAAAACTGACCAAACGGACGGCAACGAACTGGGATGATCTCATGCTCGATCAACGATTCTTTAACCGGCTGGGACTTCTCATCGCCCCCATCGTGATACAAATCGTATTCAAGGAATTCGAATGGACTCAATTTGCCTTCCTCATGAAACTGATCAATGTCTGGATCACACTCTCCTTCCTACTCATCGTGTCGAGCATACTGGACGGCATCAACCGGATATACGATAGTTACCCGATGGCCAAAGACCGACCGATCAAGGTGTTCATTCAAGTGATCAAGATATTCTTCTACTGTGCCGCAACCATCATCGTGATCAGCATACTGATCGATAAAGATCCCGTTGCACTACTTGCCGGACTGGGAGCCATCTCCGCTGTCCTCATGCTGGTATTCAAGGATTCTATTCTAGGGTTCGTGGCCGGAATACAGTTAATCTCCAACCGCATGGTAAACATCGGTGACTGGATTGTCATGCCCAGTAGTAATGCAGATGGTGACGTGATCGAGATCAACCTCACCACAGTGAAAGTACAAAATTGGGACAAAACCATCTCCACGATCCCCACTTACAAGCTCGTTTCCGAGTCTTTCACCAACTGGCGGGGAATGCAGGAATCCGGCGGACGACGCATTAAACGATCCGTCAACATCGACATCTATTCCGTGCATTACCTCACGAACGAAGACCTTGAAAACCTTAAACAATCCGCACTGCTCAAAAGTTACATAGAGGGCAAGATGAAGGAACTGAACGAATATAATGCCAGCGTGGAAAACCCGCTTGACAAACGCCGCCTGACCAACATCGGGACTTTCCGGGAATACATGGAGGCGTGGCTTGCCGCCAATCCCAACATTAACCTCGACATGACCCACATGGTACGGCAACTACAACCCACCCCGACGGGCATCCCGTTAGAAATCTATTGTTTCTCGGCACAAAAACAATGGGTAATCTACGAACGGGTACAAGCCGACATTTTCGACCACTTGTTTGCCATTCTCCCACTTTTCAAACTGAAAGTGTTCCAATACCCGACAAACATGGAGTGGATGCAGGAAAACTAAAAGATAAAAACTAAAAGTTGGAAGCCGTGAATGACTTCCAACTTTTAGTTTTTAGTTTTTATCTTTTATCTTTCTAGTAGCAATCCCAATGATACAACACCCGGCTAAAATCCCGTTTAGCCAAGTTCTCCGGACGGATAAAGAAATTGCACACGCCGGAATCCCCCCACACGATCTTATAGTCATCAGTTTCATCTGAATCCAACTGGAACAACAAGATTGAATTTTCCTTCAACTCCTGATGATACTCCCGCGGGTCAAGCTGCGTGAAGAAGGGATACCCTCCCATACGATGCCCTCCCATATCCAGTTGGTCGTAAACCTTATCCAGCTCATCCTCCGGGGCTCGGTCCAGAGAGGCCACCCGTGCATCGGGATTCGCCTCGTTATAGGCATCCAACAACAATTTATCGAAACGATAGTCTCCGCCCCCCATCGGCATGGACGATTTCTCGAAATTCAGTCTTAATTCACCATCCACCGGGAAACCATCCGGGTACTCCACACCCTCCGTCGGTAAAACAGAAAGTAAAGCCGTCTCATCTTCCACTACTTCCTCGTGATAAATCACCCGGAATCCCTTCTGCTCTTCCGGATTCTCGAAATTCAACCCGTGGGCATTTTCTCCCGCAATATAAAACTGGAGAATTCCCTTTGTCGGAAAACCATCCAACGGCGGCATCTCGCTGAAATTCACCTGTGCCAAGAAACGCAATGGCAACAACTTTCGTTCTTCCACCTGTTCGAGAGCCTCTCCTGCGGCTGCGGAAGGCACGGTGGTTGTACCTCCATCTAACCCGGCAAATGGTCCGGCCGCCACGCTCGCAGCCACCGCAGGTGCTTGTCCTTCCGTGACAACCGTACTTCCCGCCTCCTCGTAAGGATAGTCAAACCCTTTAGGCATATAGGGCATCCCCCCGATCTTGCTCTCCCAGGGTTTAGTTGTTCCTTTTGACGGGATCAGCGTCACGCACTCTGTCGTTGTTTTCTCCTTGATAACCCGCAGTATTCGATCTGCTGAAGTCTCTTTCTTCCCTTCATTTCCTCCGCCTCCGAATATTTTATTAAAGAATCCCATAATATCGTCTTATTAAATGATTTCCGTGCCAAAAATACAAAAAGAAACTAAAAGTTAAAAGCTAAAAACTAAAAGCTTGGTATTAGCCTGCCTTACCTAGGCTAATATTAGGCTTAAAACAGGCTACATTTAGTTAAACAAGCAGCCTACCATCCGGAGAAAATAGCAAACATATCCAAAAAATAGTCCTATTTAACGAATCTCCAAACGCAGGTAAGTCATATCCACACAAGGTTTTCCGTTATCGATGATTGGTTCCGGGTAATTATCCGTAAAGAAATTCTTCACCACGTGGTCCTGCACGAAACCGTAACGCTCGTAATACCCCACGCCACCCTCGCTCGTCCCCACCCACAAACAAGAAAAACGATTTTTATAATAACCGGCCAGAAAAGAGAGAATGTACATCCCGTACAATTTCCCTTGATACTCCGGCAACACGGCCAAATTCTTGATTTCCCCCTTTTCATCAACAACAGCCTCCCCGATCACCTTCCCATCCCTCTCCAGAATGAACATATCGCCCTCCTCCAAGTAACGGTCAACCATCGCCTCGCACGGGTCCGCATCCAGTAGAAGATGAAGATACGCTTTCTTATCCCCCGTCATCTTTACCATTCGCTGCGGGGGATTCTTCAAACGCAGGTACAGGATCGGGTAAGGTTTCCCGCAACCGTCCGTTTTCGTGCGGCGTTCCACCTCAAACCCCATCCGGGCATAAAAGCCCACGGTCTGCCCGTTTTGCTCGTTCACGGCCACCGTCTCCGCATGAACATCCTCGATCGCCCACTCGATAAGATCACGACCGATGCCCTTTCCCCGGTAATCCGGATCCACGAAAAGCATCTCGATAGATGTCATGTCATACCCCAAAAAGGCTACAATTTCATCCCCTTCATAATGAAGTAGCAAGGGCAACTTCTCGCAATTCTCACGCACAAAAGGCCTGTAAAACTCTATATCTTCTTCCACGAGGAAATCATGGGTGGCTCGCACGGAGGCCTCCCATAATTCCACGCATCGTTCCACGATTTCCGCTCTGTTTCTTTTTTCCTTCACTGTATATTCTTTGATAACCACATCCCTATATCTTGTTTTGCCAAGGCCGCTGCCATCAAGTCCGGGAACTTGTCCGGGGTACAGGCAAATGCCGGAACACCCAGTTCTGCCAAGAATTGAGCATTCTCCTTGTCGTAGAAAGGCGCCCCGTCGTCATTCAGAGCTAACAACACGATCAACTGCACCCCACTCTGCACGAGAGAAATCATCTTCTTGCGCATCTCCCGCTCGTTACCCCCCTCGCACAAGTCGGTCACGAGAACCAGCACCGTGTCCGCAGGGCGAGTGATCACCGTCTGACAATACCCCAAGGCCCGGTCAATATCCGTACCGCCACCCAGTTGTACGCCGAAAAGCAAGTCCACCGGGTCCTGCAAATCATCCGTCAAGTCAACTACCGAGGTGTCAAACACCACCATACGGGTCTGTACGGCCGGAATCGAGGCCAGCACGGAGCCGAATATTCCCGAATAGACCACGGATGCCCCCATCGAACCACTCTGGTCGAGACACAGCACTATGTCCTTCAACGCCCGGCGTTTCCGGCCGAAACCGATACGAACCTCCGGGATAATCGTCTTGTACTCCGGCTGATAGTTCCGTAGGTTTTTCTCGATCGTCGTCTTCCAGTCAATCTCGTTGTAACGGGGATTTCTCCGCCTGCTGGAACGGTTCAAAGCCCCGGTAACGGCCTGTTGCATGGGTGACGATAGCTTTTTCATCAGCTCGTCCACCACTTTACGTACGACTTCCCGGGCAATAACCTTGTTCTTCTCCGGTATCACCCTGCTCAAGGACATCAACGTTGCCACCAGATGCACGTCCGGCACCACCGATTCAAGCATCTCTTTCTCGGTCAGTAACGAAGTCAAGTTCAGTCGCTTGATTGCGTCCTTTTGAATCACTTGTACAACTGTCTGCGGGAAAAACTCCCGGATGTCTCCCAACCAGCGGCTCACCTTGGGAGCCGAACCACTCAATCCCCCTTTACGGTCACTATCGTACAAAGCATTCAAGGCAGCATCCACGCGACTCTCCTCGGCAGAGAGGGAAACTCCCGTTCCATCCGCCTCGTTTCCTCCCAGTATTAATCGCCATCGCTTTAAAAGAGCTTCTTCCATTTTAGATTTTAAATTTTAGATTTTAAATTCCTCCTACACAGGCCAACGTTTTTTGATTTCCTACTTTTATCTTTTAGTTTTTATCTTGGTAATTATATACTACTTTACAGTCCATTAAGGTAATGCTTGTTTTCATACTCAAACTCCTCCGTCACTTCGTGCCACCTCCTCTATGAACAGAGGAGGAGCTGGTAACTCTTCCCAAAGACAGGAAGTATTTCAACTCTCCCTCTGTTTATAGAGGGAGTACCCCGAAAGGGGGAGGGAGTTGGTTTACTGTAAATTCGTATATAAGTTCCTTTATCTTTTACCTTTCTCGTTCCAACTGCACAATTGTTACACCTATTAAATACCTAATAATCTCTCTATCAACGGGATTACCCTCCGGGCATCTTCCCCGTTAAACGCCTCGCTTTCCGCATTTACCCGTTTCACGGCAGAAGTTCCCTTGGCTTTCTCACCGAGTTTACGACGTTCCGGCAGGCTGTACTCGCTGAAGGTTCGGCGAAGTATGGGCAATAACTCCATGAAACTCCCATCATTCAGAGTGGCCAACCAACTATTCACCAAATCCCATAACTGATCGTCCAGCAACAAGATAGTACCCGATGATTTAAGGAATCCTTCAAACCAGAATGCCGTGTCGGATGCCGTGTTCCCGGGAGACGTATAATAACTCAACGTTTGGGCCGTTTCCTCGTATCCAAGGATATTCTTATCCCGCAATAAACGAGTACAATAACCGGACAGCAAGGGATGAGAACCCCGTGCTTCCCGGATCTTGTTCACCAGTTCCGTCCACATCTCCATCAATCCCGGTTGGTTCGCCGTGGCCATAGCATAATCGACAGCCACCAATCGCTCCATGACCTCCGTAGTCGCATCCTCGTCCACGTTCGTGCAAGCCAGCACTCCCCCGGCAAGCACACGGGCCATCATGGCGTTCAGCATATCGTTGACCTTCCCGTAATCCAAATTCCGCACACTCCCGTAACGAACCACGTTCACCATACCGGGGATAGTCTTCATCATCTCCAGCACATCGGTTGTCGAGGCGGAAAGCGCATCCAACCGGGACGTCATTTCTTCCACGAGAGCGGGCAAATCCGCAGGAATCACCCGTTCCAGCAAGTCCACCAACTCGGATATAGACGTGATGTCTTTCGACAAATGGGTGTTATACGCGATAACTGCCTCGGACAAAGTATTTCCCCACACGGCCTTCTCGATCACGGCAAGGGTCTGCTCCGGTTCGTAATAAACGGACCAAGCCTCCTTGAAAGTTCCCTTCCCATCAACCCGTAACGGACGGGCCATCTTTATACCGAGCAAGTTCAAGCGGTGGAAAAAGATACTCCGCTCCAAATCCATCGGTTTCCGCAAATCCAACTGGAATTCCTTCACCTCGGTCGTAAGGGGTAAGCGCAAGCGTTTCAACAACTTCTCCACATCCACGAGAAGAGGAACTTTAGGTACATCATCCGGTACGCTCCCCATGCGATCGCTGATCACCAAGGCCTCCCGGATCACTTGTAACAGAATCGGGTCACCGAATCCCATTACCGTAGTCACGGCATCATTATATTCCTCCAAAGAAGGACGGGGCAAACCACGTAATGCGGCTGCAACTTGTGCCAAACGCACGGCCTCGATCACGTGAGCCACGGAAATATCCATTCCTTTCGTCCGGAAAAGGGCGGCCACCTTGCTCATCCAACGGGTTCCGTCGTCATCCGGATAATGCCATAAATGATCGTACCACCCCGGGGAAACGATTCCCGCCCCGTAACCGCTCCGGAAAGACAACCGATCGTAGGTCCACGGAATCCACGTACACTCCACCTTCACTTTCGGTAATCCCTTCAATAACTCATTGTCTTCTTTCTGCGTGGGCATCTTCTCCAGACCCGGCACATGCCAAGCCCCGCACACCACGGCTATACGTTTGAAACCCTCTTTTTGGGCAGCCCGGATCATTTTACGCATCCACGCTTCCCGCAACAAAGTCTATGGCAATATCTGTGGGAAATGCCCCCGGCACTCCAAACCAGCCTCTTTCACGGCGCCAAACACCTCCTCGTTACGCTGACGATTCTCAAAGTTCACTTCCCACCATAATTCCGGATCATCGTACCCGGCCGCCTTCGCCAGATGAGCAAAAGGATCAACGGGCAGTAATTCCGGAACGGCAACTTCCCGAACTTTTTCCGGGGTCTCGGTTGCAGACGCCTCCCCCTGTACTTCATCGCACTCCCCCTCTTCGCCGGTTTTCCCGACCTCAGCTTGTTCCTCCCGTTCTTTCCAAAGAGCTAAATGATGCACCAGAGGTAAGTCAAAAAAACGTAATGACACCTCCTTTTTCATGGCATAGCACATGGCCTGCCATTCGGGTGAGAACTCGGCAAAAGGATAAAACACGGCCCTTCGAGGCTCGTCGGGCTGATACGCCAGCAAGGCCACGGGCGGTTTCATCTGCTCATGAAGTACTCCCGGCAAAAGCGGCTCACGCCCCGGGGGCCCTTCCAATAAAATAACATCGGGTTCCAGTTCTTCCAAGTACGCTCGTACGTTCTTGGCTGACCCCGGACCATGATGCCGTATGCCTAAAAAATGTATTCCATCAACCATTGTATAAATTAAATGACTACGTGATTGTCGATTACATGATTCCGTGATTCTACAATCACCGAATCGGAAATCACTAAATCACCGAATCAATCCGACTTCTAAATCTAAAACTAGTCACTATAACATTTCCCTAGATGCCCTATAAATGTCCTTCCAGCCATCGCGTCCCTTCACGACCGTTTCAAGGTACTCCTGCCATATCACCTGATCCTGCACGGGGTCCTTCACAACCGCCCCGATAATTCCCGATACAAGGTCCGTGGCGTTTAACCGACCATCACCGAAATACCCGGACATGGCCAAACCGTTATTCACGACGGAGATGGCCTCGGCCGTACTCAGCGTACCACTGGGAGTTTTCAACTTGGTCTTACCATCTTCGGTTGCTCCCCGACGTAACTCCCGGAAAATGGTAACCACTCGGCGAATCTCTTCCAATGCAGGTTTCTCTGCCGGAAGGTCCATAACGGCCTCGAAACTCTCCACCCGGCGACGCACGATGTCGATTTCCTCGTCGATCGTGTCGGGCAAAGGCAGGATTACCGTGTTGAAACGGCGTTTTAGAGCGCTTGACAAGTCATTTACACCCTTGTCCCGGTTATTGGCAGTAGCGATCACGTTAAAGCCCCTGATAGCCTGTATTTCACGATCCAGCTCGGGAATAGGCAACGTCTTCTCGGAAAGAATCGTGATCAACGTGTCCTGAACGTCCGAACCGACACGGGTCAACTCCTCGATGCGGGCCAGTTTACCATCCTTCATTGCACGCATAACGGGAGTTTGTACAAGAGCCCCCTCGCTGGGACCTTCGGCTAATAACTTGGCATAGTTCCACCCGTAACGAATAGCCTCCTCGCCCGTCCCTGCCGTTCCCTGCACGATCAGGGTAGAATCACCGGATATAGCCGCCGCCAGATGCTCGCTTACCCAGCTCTTGGCTGTTCCCGGTAGACCATACAACAACAATGCCCGATCCGTAACCAACGTGGCCACAGCGATCTCCATCAAACGACGATGCCCGATATACTTCGGGGTCACCTCGAAACCGTTTGCCAGTTTCCCGCCCATCAGGTAGGTAACCACCGATTGCGGGGATAGTTGCCAATTTTCCGGTACTTTATTTGTCTCGTTTTTCTTTAACTCGTGCAACTCTTCCTCGAATTGCTGTTCCGCATGTTGTCTTAATAATAAACCCATATTTTTTCTTTTTGATATTTGTCTCTTATACCCAAACAATTTTAGATGAAAGAATCCTTTAAAAAGAGCCAGCCCCGTGCGGCTGAAATCTAAAATCTAAAATTAAAACGCCTGTATTATTTCCTTTTTCATCAATAACAGTTGTTGCAAACGAACCGTGAACTCCCAGTGGCTGGCACTACTCTCCCGTGACGTCCCTAAAGTGGACACGTAATCATACATCGAGGCAGGAAGGCGTAAAGCCAGCGCCTCGCAGGTCGGACGGTCATAATAACAATAGTCCATGGCGTAAATCATCTTCAACACGCCCCGGGAGAATTTCTCTCCCCACTCGCTATCGTCCTCGTCGAACCATTGACTGATGTAAAAATTCCGGTCGGCTTTCCCGCTTAAATTCAATTGCTCCCGCTGTTCCACGGATAATAAGGGAACCAATTGCATCAAGTCGGGAGACTGAAGTACCCGTTCATCTTTCAGCACGTGGTAGGCCCAATCCCGATTTTTATAACCCAGTATCGTATCTGTCAAGTAAATATGTTTTGAAAAAGGGGGTGATTTACGCATCCGCTGGGCTGCCGTCTCCGGATCACAATCGAAAAACTCGCACCAAAAGGACAAAGGCATACATTGTGCCATTTGTCGCAGGATATAATCACTGTCGCTCTCGCCTTTATTACTACTCACTTCGTTTATTCCTAACTTCTTGAATTCTTCCGTGTAAGCAATCGGGTCCACAGACCAACCAAGCAAACGACGATAATGCAAATGTTTCTTTAACGTCTCGGCAAACAAGTGCAAGATTCGGGATTCCGGGATCATACGTAACAAACGTAGGGCCTCGTCCCGCACGGTAGAACTCCGGTCACCACCCCGTACTTCCTCTAAAAAATCCTCATCCGCTACCGACAAACCGGTCTCCAGACAAGCCAGAAACTCCGCACGATGCTGGGCAGACTCGTTTTTCCATTCAGCACGTAACATCTCGATACCCCGGGCAGGATTCTCACGACGTACCCGTGAAAGTATCAGTTTTCGATCGGCATGAGTGGCCGTTTCCCACGTATCCTCATCCTCTTCCTGCAAAGCGGCATATCCCATAATGGGTAATAACCAACGCCCCCGGTTACCCACCAGCGAGATCAGTAATTGCCGCTCCCGTTTTGCCGTCTGGCTCCCCGGCTGAAAAACTCGTGCCAACACTTGCGGCAGATATTCCGGCGGACTCAACTGTTCCCGCTCTGCCGCTTTCCGGTACCAAAAAAGCAACATATTAGCATACTTTTCCCCCAGCAAAATACTTAGTATCGCAGCCGCTTTCTGACCGACATAAGGCCGCATTTCCGGCCCAGCCTCTGAAACCGGAACAGGATCTTTTAACTTCAAAGGTTCCAAACCCGAACGATAGTAAGCGAAAAAAGCCGCAGCCCCCTTATAGAAGACCTCCTCCCCGTCTGTAGCGTTCTCTTTTACCCGCTCCAACGTCCCGGCAAGATCTTCCGGTAACTCGCCGGAAGTCATCTCCCGGTTAGCCGTTCCCAACAAGGCTATATTTATGACATTATCCGTTATACTCATTGCTTAACGTGTAATATTTATCCTCTATCCATAACGATAACACTCTCCATGACCGCTCCCCGGCAAGGAAGAACCCCGTGAATTCCCGTCCGCCGGTCACGGCAAAACCTTTCAATTTGCCGGCCTCTCCCAAGGTTAACGGAATCAGATACTCGTTGCTATCCTTAATCCACACCTGTTTTTCGTGCATCACAAGACGCACCTCGCTAACCAACACGGGTACTTCATACGTGAAAGGATTACGAGTCATACTCTCCCGATAGACCTGCATGGCCTCTGCCAATCCCGCACAACATCCTTTTCCGGATGGGATAAAGGGTTCTCTTGTACCTTTCTGTTCACGGAATAATACCCGAGTCGGAGTCACACCCTTGTAAAATGTCACATCTGCCACGACAACACTACCTGGTAATAAAGCGGTTTCCGCCAAAGCTCCCGGTGTTAAGAATTGCAAGAAGAGCGCATACCGACAGGTCTGTCGGCCGTACAACCAATTGTACTCTACCGTCAACCGGTCTTGTTGCAGACTTTCCGAGGCAACAACCAACCAATCGTCGGAAACCTGTTCCCCGTTAGCCAACACCTCCTCCTTGGCCTGCGGGTATCCCACGAGAGTACGGATTTCATCCTGCCATTCCGGGGACAACTGATCGAGGTGCTTGTAGCTTTCCGCCACGAGGTACGCCCGGCTTGCTCCCGCCGTCAGCTCGTACTTCCAGTCCTCACCGAAATAATGAATCTCCTGTAACTGCCGCATCATCCCCGCCAAACCGGGAGCCTGTGCATCGACCATACGCTTGGAAATCCCGGCAAACAGGGCTTGCGCCCGCTCCGGAACATTCAACAGACCACTTCGCACGAGGTCCTTCAACCATCCCTGCAAATCGTCCACACCGTTCAATACCTTTTTGTGTCGAGCCTCCTGCCTCTTCGCCTGAGCCTCTACATCCACGGGTTTATCCGCTTTTTCCTTCTTCTCCACCGCTTTTCCCGCACGTTTCTCCAACCACTCCTTCACCCAATCGGGTTCTTCCCCTGTCGTGAATAAATCCGGCTGAGAAGCATATAAAAATAAAAGCCCCAAGCTATGTTTACAAGGAAACTTATGGCTGGGACACGAACATTTGAAAGCGATATTCTGCAAATCGACCTGCGTCTGGTAGGGATTCTTACCACTTCCCTGACAATGCCCCCATAACGCCCAGTCACTCGCTCCCCGCAACACCCATTTCGCTGCCGAGGCCAATCCCTTCCCGGCTTTCACGGATGCCGCATCCGGGGCCAATTTTATAATTTGATCTTCTGATAATTGCATGTACTCTAAATTTCAATATCCATTCCGACAAATTTAACGCTTAATCCGAGACTTGAAACACCTTCAACCATTATCTACTAAAAAAAGATTCAGGTATCAGCCATTTTACGGCTAAAACCTGAATCTTTGCATGACCAGAAAAATGTCCAAACGCGGTCTCATTTCCGCATATACTTCATGGCTATTCGTTTGCAACCTGCTCTAACAAGGTCTCTATCCCGTCCATTGTCGGCGTGGGGGCAAATGCTGCACGTATCTTAAAATCTTTATCAATCAGTATGAAACGAGGAATCCCGCTGATCAGGTATTTCTTCCGGAAAGCTTTATCCCCGGTATGCATTTCCAACACGTTTTTCGCCATATCCTTTCCCCGCAAATACGTTAACCACGGGGTAACCCGTTTATCAATGGAAATAGAGATAAAGCGTATATTTTTCCCCTGAAACTTCACGGCCAGCTCATGAAAAGCGGGCGCCAAAGCCTTACAAGGATTACACCAAGTGGCCCACACGTCGATATACAGAGGTTCCCCCTTATAATCGGAGAGTTTATGCACGTTACCGCTCGTGTCACGAAATTCGAAGTCCATAACATCTGCTCCCGTCAATAAGTTGCGTTTCTCGCTAATCAGCTCGTTCACCACACGCAGAACAACACTATCGCTTACTTGCGCAGGTAGTTCTAAAAGTTCTTGACTGTACAAACGTGTCGGATCATTCAATAGTTGCACCAAGGCATACTCATCGTTGAAAAGATGATACCCCATCCGTTCCACGAAATCTGTCCCGGCAAGGTAGACAATTCCTGACAAGGTTTGAGTAACCTGTCGATAGCCCAGTACATCATTCTCGTTATAACGACGGCATATCCTGCGGGCATCTTTTAGAAAGTCTTTCAAAAACATCCCCTTGAACGACTCATGCCACACCTCGAAGTTCGCAGGCATAAGCTCGTTTTTCTTTCTGTAAGCAATCGTCTGGTAGTAGTTCATTAACGTGCCCAGCGCCAAGAAATCAAGTCGAATTCGAGAGGCAGCGATAAAAGTTTCAGACGCAGAGGCCCTTTTCATTGTTCGTTTCAACGAGTCAACGTTAGCAAACACCTGTCGACGAAAATCCTGATAAGTAAGCGTGTCGGTAAATCCCGCCGGGTAGAGCATCGTGCCGGAGAGGAAACAGGACTGGTTTAGCCAAGCATTTTCCGCTGACAAATCTCCCTCGAACCGTGTTTTCCAGCGCTCTCGGGAGTTGTAATCCACTAGGATCTTGTTGCCGGGTTTCACGAACAAGTTCAACCCGCCCCAATCATACAGACGGTAATACTCACCTTCCGGGTCAGCGACCTCAAGCTCGAACACAAGTGAATCTCCCGACAACATACGCTCAGGCAAAATCATGTCGTACTTCGTCTCCTTCAGTAGTTCTGCAGGGAAACGCTTAAAGACGGGATTCGATTTAAAGACCACCCTCGCATTCTGCGAGAAGGTGGTCAGCACGCACAATACCCCACATAAGAGAAATGGGGTTCTTTTATACAAGTATCGCATCATGTTTACTTCAATTTAAATCCAATCTCCCCAAGGATCTCGCGTATGATAGCAAATTTCTCCAACACTTTCGGGTAGTCTGCGTATTCCGCCTTGAAATCGTTCTCTCTATAGGATACCGCTGCCATAACGAAATCTTCAACGTCAGCATCTTCGCCCCCAAGTGTATAATACCAACTGCCAATTTCAGAACCGTCAATATAGTGATATTTAGAACGATCGAAATCCAAAAAACCATACGTTTCCCAATGGGCTGGTTCCAAGCAGGAGAGATCCCCCGGATAATAAGGAGCCCTCACCGACATTTCGTAAAAGCTTCTCTGCGTGGTAGGATCGTAGCTAACCCGTTTGAAGTCTGTTAAGCGATCAGAAGGGTTCTTTGCCAAAAAGTTCAATGTCATGTAAGTAATAATCTCCCCTGCCCGTTCCACTTGCTCTTCAACGCTCATATCAGCAATCAACGGAATATCCGCTACTGCAAGCGTTTCCATTCCCTGATGCATTTTTAACATTTTTTTCTCCCCTCCCTCTCTTTCTTGCTCATAGAGCGAGTCCAGCAAGAGAATGGACTGGATGTAAAAACCATCCGGCACCTCAGGTAAAAACACCTCATCCACGAACTTGATGCCCGCCAAGCGGTCCGTCTCATCACGTATCAAGATACGTTTTTTATTGGTGACGCTATTCAAATTAGCAGGATTGTTCATATTATAATTTAAGTCTAGTACTTTATGAAACACGATGATATTACCATCGTGATCAGTCCCCCGTTCCTCACTTCCAATCGTGTCGTGACAGAATACGGGGATACCCCACTCGGTGTACACCTCGTAGGCGGCGTGTTGCACTCGATCGGCAGAATCATCCTCAAGTTGAAACCAATTCTTACCCGCAGGAGACGGTGTTAAGTCATTTTCTTTGCTACATCCTGTTACGAAAAACAGGATTCCGAGAAGTAATATATAATATTTCATTTCCAGTAAGATTAAAAACGTTTAAACATTTCTCTCTGCGGGCGAGTGGCATTATCCACCATATTTCCCTTATTAAACTCAATCACGGAACGCGGAATCGGGATAACGTAGGCGGGTTCTTCACCATACTCGTTCAGGCGGTAGCTTCCTAAATACTCACGGGTCCCCGTCGTGTTATTATAGAAATAGTAATCGTGTATGATCTGTTTGGTATAAGGATAGACTGAATTCACGGCATAACGGCGCAAGTCGAACCAGCGATGCCCCTCGAAACAGAGTTCACGGCGGCGCTCGTCACGAACGAGCTGTACCAGCTTCTCTCCCGTTCTCTTATCGAGCGGAGTATATGATCCCTGTTTCATTCGTTTTACCCGTAACTCCTCAATCAAATTCATCGCCTCATCCTCACGAGAAAGCATGGCTAAAGCTTCTGCCTTGTTCAGAAAAACTTCAGATAAGCGTAACAAACACTCGGATGATACCATCCCGTCCTTATCATCCACGAGTTTTCTCACCTTGTATACAGCATTCCAAGGATCCTTATATATACCCAACCACGAACCGAAACGCAAATCATTGCCCAGTTCTTTACTAAACATGGCTACCAAGTCGTCCGACACGTTGAAATTACTCATGTCGGTCATATCCGAAAGAGAATTTTCAAAACAATTACCACCTTGCGAAAATATCGTTTCTGGAGAATCTTTATAAGTCACGCTGACCCCCTCGTTTATTGTACCCCAAGAGTCCGGCTGCACAAGAGCAAAACGTTCGTTATAATCAAGTAAGGAATAATTGCCTTGCAACACAGAATCAGCGGACGCGATTGACTTGTCGTACTGCTCCATGTAGAGGTACACGCGACTCAAGAAAGCGTGAGCAGCATGGAATCCGGCACGATAAACAGTCTTGTGTTTTTTGCCTTTCAGTAACCGTGCAGCCTCAGTAAGATCTTCCGTGATACGGGCGTACGTTTCTTCCATCGTGTTACGCTTAAAGTAGATATCCTCCACGTATTCCGTAGTTTTCACAGGAACACCCAAGTCGGTGGATGCAGTAGCTTTTGCATAAGGTTTCGCATAAAGGTTGACCAAGTAAAAGTAATATACCCCACGCAGAAAATAGCATTCTCCCTTGATGCGGTCAATCTCCCCGGGAAGATCGTTATTTATCTCTCCAGTCTTAGAAAGGATAACGTTCAAGGAATTGATGTGTTTGTAGAGGCGTTTCCAATCGACATCGTCCACCTCTTTTCCCTCACGCATATAAGGGTATTCACTCCAAAGGTAGAAATCAGCAAAGTTGGTAAACACGGATCCATCGGCACTCCATCCCGTGGATATTTGTGCAATGTCGTCATCCATTACATGCAACCAAGGGAAATAGTAACCATCTGAATTTCCTAATGAAATCAGATCTGTCGAAACTTTCATATAACCGTCTCCGATAAGAATCTCATCCAAGTCTGCAGCCGTTTTTGCATAAGTCAAATCCTGAGAATATTCCTCCAAGAAAGAGTCACATGAGCTGAAAAGAAACAGAAAGCAGGTGTAACAAGTTATTATTATATTGTTTTTCATAGTATTATCGAATTAAAAAGTGACACCTAAATTAACCGAGTACGAGGGACGAATGGAGAGGTTCAACTGGTCGGTCGTTCCCGATTGCGTGGGATCCTGTCCCTTGAGCTTAGAACTACAAATAGTAAATAGATTGCTCCCGGATACACCGATGTACGCCGATTTCAGTAACAATTTCTTGCAGAATTCATCGGGCAAGGTGTAATTAAACACGAAAGATTGCAGTTTCAAGTAATTACCGCTCACGGTGCGAATATCAGAGTTATCATACATCTGCCAAATATTATCAGCAAAGTTTATGGAATTGTTATTCCCCGTCTTCCACCAAGGACGCAAAGTCGAGGCATACTCGCTGTTAGGTAATAAGCCGGGAATGTTGGTGTGTTTCTCGTCCCCCGGACGCTGCCAACGTTTCACGAATTCCCGACGTACGTTTCTCTCAGGAAGCGGGGCAACGGTGGTTCCGTTGCTGTTTGCCCCATAAAGGCGCATCAACCGGATCTTAGAACCAAAGGAATACGCAAAGTTCAAACTTAACGACATACGCTTGTAGGAGAATGTGTTCGTCACACCACCTTGTAGCACGGGCACACGGGTACCGGAAACTTTCATCACCCGGCGGAAGACTTCTTCCCGGTCCATCTCCAAATACTCTTCCTCGTGTTCTTTTTCCACATCGTAGTACATCGGGCGCCCGTCCTCGGGAGAGAGGCCCATGAATTTATAAGAGAAGAAGGTGTTCAAGGGTTCGCCCTCGATCAAGGCGGAACCGTCGAGGTAGTTGGTATAGAATATCTCATCCTGTTCTTTCTCAAAGCTATTGTTGTTTACCGCTTTGGTCAACAAGGTGTTCAGCACCTGTCCAATCTGCGGGTCAATATCCCAGCGAAAACCACCAACTTCTCCTCCGGCTTTGAACGGAGTAAAGTTGAAACTGATCTCGAATCCCTTATTTTCAAGCGTACCTGAGTTGATCACGTAGGTTTCTACCCCGTTGATGTCCGCCACGGTCTTACTCAAGAAGGCATCCTTCGTTTTCTTGTAGAAATAGGACAAGGTTCCCCGAATGCGATTGTCCAAGAGTGCAAAATCCACCGATCCGTTGAAGGCTCCTGTTTTTTCCCAGCGTAAATTGGGATTCGGGTAATGCTCGATATTGGACTCGTATTCTTCGAAATAATTATTCATGTTGCCCTTCTTGATGATCAACTCAGGCGTCTGATTGCTCAGCATATTTCCTTGGTAACCGAAAGAACCGCGCACGGACAAACCATTCACCCAACTAATGTCTTTCAAGATATTGGCTTTCATATCCCAGCTTGCCGAAACGGACCACACGGGCAATATTTTTTCATTACTACGATCCCCAAACTTGTTGGATGCATCTGCTCGGGTGTTGAAATTGAATGAATAAGCGTTATTCAACGTATAAGTCAACGTGAAATAAGCGGACATTTCGTTCTGTATGTTATCCGTGACAATACTCCTAGCATTTTCGTCTTTCATTTTCCACTTGGTAAACTCCGGATACACATCCGGGTCAATCTCTGCAAATATCTTTCCCCGCTCGGGTAGATAACCGCGGTGTGTCTGGCGTTTCCCGTCGTATTTAGAAGAGGCTAATTCAAACCCTAATGCAGCATTGATCAAGTGTTTGCTGTCACAATCCAAGAATTTTGTGAAGTCAAATTGTAAACGGGTTGTGTAATTATCATTGCGAGTAAAATCTTCACGGTACTCGCCCCCCACGGGCAAGAGACTCTTGGATTTCATGTCGGTAGTCAATTCCTCTCCATAGTTCGTTCCCCGCAGGTTAGAGGCGTAAAACGAGTTTGCATCAATAAATGTTTCCTGCATGGTATTGTTGATACTATAAGAAAATATAAATTGCGTTTTCAACCAATCGTTGAAACGGTAATTCAAATTCATATTTAAAGTTACACCGGAGCTGTTGTACTCATCCCGGTAATTTTTCATCTCGTGCAGGGCGTTAAAAGCCAATGGCAATCCGGCACTAGCATTCGATGTACCCTCTACATCATAGAAGTATAAACTGCCATCCTCGTTGAACGCCGGAATGGCGCGAGAGGTATTGTAAGCATAATCCAAAATATTCACCTCGCTGTTCACGTATTCTCGCACACCTTTATTGGCCAGCATACCGAAAGAGAAGATAAATTTATTGAAGTTCCCGTTGACGTTCAAGCTCGCAGAGTAACGATCATTTTTCTCTCCCTTGATAACCCCTTTCTCGTTGGAATATCCCAAGGATGCATAGTAACGTACATTCGAACTACCTCCCGACAGGCTTAACGTGTGACTATTGGAGAACACGTCCTCCGTGATCAAATCGAACCAGTCTGTATTCACGGTTTCCAGTCTTGCCACCTCGTCTGTAAATTGTTGATAGGTATATATTCCGTTGTTATACTTTTCCAAGGCACCCTCGTAACCTACCCAATTCTTGATTGTCGGGTAGGATAATCCTTTCTCTATGATTTCCTTAGAATAAGCGATGCGCTCTTTGGAGTTCATCAGATAGATACTCTTGTCCGTGTAACGGGGACGGGCAGTAAACTTACCGTTCATGCTATACGTCACGGAAGGAGGACCCGCCTTTCCTTTCTTAGTCGTGATATTAATCACCCCGTTTGCCGCTTTCGCCCCGTAAAGAGCCGTAGCAGAGGCATCTTTTAGGATGTCGATACGCTCGATGTCTTCCGGGTTAATACCGGAAATCGCATTACCGACCAGATTCACGAAGTCCAAATTATTAATCAATGAAGGACTTACATTCACCGGATCACGTAGCACGATACCATCCAATACCCACACAGGTTCTTGATTACCGAGGATAGTTGACGTACCACGAATACGCAATTTCGGGGCCGCACCTACCTGCCCGGAATTTTGCATGAATATCATTCCCGGTACGTGCGATTCGAGTAACTGATCTATCGTCTGAACCCCGGGAACTTTGATCTTGTCCATTTCAATAGACTGAACGGCACTCGTGTTTTTCCGGCGATCGATGGTCTGGTAGCCCGTTACAACGACCTCCGACAATTCGGACTGTTCCTCTTTCATCACAACATTGATCGTATCTTGTCCCGTGTACTTCACCTCCGTTGTTTCCATCCCGATGAATGAAAAGAGCAAAGATACATCCTTTATTGTTGGTAAAAGTAAAGAGAATCGACCATTCATATCAGTAGCTGTCCCCAAAGTTACCCCTTTTACCACAACCGTTACTCCGGGCAACGGCATCTTTTTCTCGTCCGTCACGACACCGGTAATCTTTTGATTCTCAACTTGTTTCCCCACCACGGGACTTTTCTGTAGCTTAATGATCACCAGATTATCTTCCATCAAGTAAGTAAATAAAGTTCCGGCAAAACATTTATCAAGAATCTCTTGAACTGTCACATTTTTCATCTTCAGTGATACAGGCGCCGCTTTTTTCACGGCATCACTATCGTATACGAAAGCGAAACCACTCATTTGGCGGATTTGCACAAGGACATCTATCAATGGCATTTTGTCCACTGAAATATCCATTTTTTTCTGTTGTTGTGCATACGTGGAGACAACACTCACATTCATAAATAGGAATAAAGCTAACAGCGTTTTCATAACAATAGGTTTTCGTGGTAATTTTCTAGGAAATAAACCACCATTCCAAAGATTTTTTTTCATACTTTTGTTGATAACGTTTAAAAATAATTGATTCCACTTGCATGGGATTAGTTATACATGAAAAAAAGCGGGATATATGCCAGTATATTCTGCTTTTATTTCTTTCATTCGTCAACAGTCACGACATTTCCTTCCACACGGAACTTCACCCGTTCAGTTTTCTCTATTCTTACCAGAACATCCGAAATATTATCATATCGTTTAATTTCCAAAGTAAAATGAGCATCACGTAAGGAAGGATGAGTAAAAACAACCTCCACGTCATACCAACGGCTTAACTTTTCCATAATTTGCTCCAAAGATGTATCGGTAAAAAAACATACTCCTCGTGTCCAACTAACAAATTCCTCCGCACGCACCTGTTTAACAAGTAATTCATCACCAGTAGCGATAATTTGTTGCCCCGGTTCCACAACACGTTCCCTCTCCCCATCCGACACGTTAATTCGGCCCTCCACGAGCGTGGTAATCACATCTTTCTTTTCAGGATAAGCCTCCACGTTAAAGAATGTCCCCAGTACTTTCACCGCCACATCTTTTGTTTTCACGACAAACGGCTGTTTCTCGTTCTTCGCCACCTGAAAACAAACTTCTCCTTCCATCTGTACTTCCCGGGAGTTACCAGTAAAACGAACGGGATAAACCAGTTTTGATTCCGAATTAAGCCACACGCGGGTTCCGTCAGCTAACTCCAACTCGTATTCTCCGCCACGAGGGATAATCAAAGTATTATATTCTTCTGTGAGCGAGTTTGTTACCTCCTTTTCATCGTATCTTATCATATTATTCAATGCGGAAACTTTCACTTCCTCGTTCTCAACCAGGACATTACCAGTTGTATCCGTAAGATTTATTTCTCTCCCGTCTCCCAGTATCAGAATCGCTTTACTCTCTTTTATTCCTTTACTCTCGATTTGTGCCAACGGGAGAACGTGATCAGGCCTCGACAAGGGTAACACGCCAAATAAAACGGTTATCCCCACCGAAATCACAGCCGCATAATACCATACCCGTCGTATTTTACGACCACGAACTAATTTACGCTCAAATTGTCTCCACTCGTTTTCACCATCTGACATTCGGACTTTTCGTAAATCGCTTTTCAAACGTTGAATGATACGCTCGTATTCTTCTTCATGTTCGGGAGAAGCCTGCCGCCAATCTTCCAGCAAAGCCTGTTCTTCTTCCGAAAGAATTCCCGCAATCTGTTCTGCAATCCATTCAGCTATCCGGTAACGTTTCTCTAACTCCATATCCATAACTATATTCTTGATATTTGCCCCCTATAACAACTAAGTTTTTAAAGTGGGTGAATGAAATGAGAAAAAAATTCTATTTTTGTGTGATTTATTTTAAGAGATGTAGTTAACGTACTAATGGACAAGCAGAATTTTAAATTATTTTTCCTAAAATATTTTGATCCGGTATACCAATTTTCACGGAAATACACGGACGATGCGGCCATTGCTCACGACATCGCTCAAGATGCATTTATTAAAGTCTATGAAAAACGAATGGATTTCGATGCCATCGAGAAGGCAAAATCCTTCGTATATACCACTGCTCGTAATCTTTGCCTTAACCATTTAAAACATCTGAAAATTGAACATGAATACTCCCGTTCATTCCTTTTAAATGAAACGGAAGAACAACAATTCTTTTTTGAAGAAGTTACCTACCAAGAAACCTTACGTGTTCTGTACAACGCCATAGATAAACTTCCTCCGCAAACAAAAGAAATTATTTTGATCGGCCTAGACGGCAAAGATAATAACGAAATTGCAGCAACTCTCAATATATCTGTAAATACAGTCAAAACGCTAAAAAAGAATGCCTACAAAACACTTCGTGAATTATTAGTTGACCACAAAGCTATGTTATTGTTAGTTATTCTAACTGGGGATAAAGAAGAATTTATATCATACTAAAATAAAGCGGTAGCATTTTAAATGGTACCGCTTTATACAAATGCAATTCTTTACTTCATCCGCCTCATCACCCAGATCACGCAACCACACACCACGATCAGTACCGGACATATCCAACGCAAGAATATCTTGATCCATGCGAATCCTCCCGGGGTCAGGTACGTGTCATTATCCTTGGCTGCCGGACGACTGACATCAATAGGATACTCATCGTAAACAAGCCAACGGAACACTCCATCCGTAAGCGCGTAATTCGAGCGACGGAACTCCCGGTTTGCTCCGAGTTCCCCGTTACTGATACAATCGGCATCCCCAAGCACGAAGACACGCTGTTCCTTTCCTTTCACGTCACGACGCAAGGCATAACCGGTAACATAGGCTTTTTCCTCCTCTCCCAATGCCGTATTCAGACGGGGTTCTTCGAGAGAAAAGTTCTTCGTTTCCAACTCATTCCAACATCCGGTAGTTTCAGTTGTAAACACGGGAATTGCCTCAAATCCCCGATCGCCTATCTTACGAATAGCCGCCGCGGAAGGCATAGTGAGTACATTATCCAACTCCAACATACGAGCAAAAACAGGTTCCAATCTTGCCCCTTCCGGCGTGAACCTAGCCCAAAGATAATCAGCAACGTACCCCTCGCGAGGCTGTACCAATACACCGGGTACAAAAGCGAGTCCCAATTGCTCCAGCACGGGCGCCATATATTCCTGCCGACGCGGTTCCCCGATCACCACTAAGTTTCCCCCATGTTCGATATACCGTTTAATTTGAATCAATTCATCATCCGTCAAAGCTTTCCGCAAATCGGCGATAACAAGTACATCCACGTCCGATGGAATATCTCCCCCTTCCGTCAGCGTGAGCGTGTATGGCGTGTACCCTTGATTGACTAAAGCACTTCTTGAATCAAGAACTGTCGTGAACGAGGTATAATTTACCCCGGAACCATCATAAATATTGCGTTCGCCATGTCCACTCAAGAAAGCAATACGCGGACTCTCGGCTACCATAGTCTTCAATACGGCGGAAATCTCCGCCTCAGAAGGATACTTTCCCTGATCATCGAACATACGCAAGAAAGCTTTCTGCCCGTTCTCCCGCTCTATTAGAAACACGTAGCGGAACTCCTCAGCAGAGAGATCGATCTTCTCCCTCATCTGTTCCGGAGTGAGTATACTTTTGGGATTAATATCGGAAGTCAGCACGAGTCTCTCTATTGCCTTATCCATTTCCTCGCGGGAAAGATTCATCCCTGCACTATTATCGTAATAATAATAGCTTTTCAGTTTCGTCTCCGGCTTGAAACGAGTAAATGTCTCGAAGATATTCCGGGTATTAAACCAGTTAGAAGGCATTCCAAGATAACCAAATTTGTCAAGGAGATTAACGTAAGAAGTAATCGTCAAGCCTCCGTCCACCTGCCGCAGTATTTCCTGACTGTTCGGGGTGATCGTGCGATCCTTGTTAGCCGTAGCGTCATAGAAACACTTCAATTGAGGAATCGTGGAGACATACCCGAGTAAGGCAACACAGGCTACCAGTCCCACATACTTGCCCACTTTCACACTCACAGAACAACTCCGACGAGCAAATTGCAGTTTCAGCACCGAAAAACCAAGGAACATTCCCGAAACGAGAATAAAATAAAGTATATCCTCGCTACAAATCAGCCCCCGGATAGATTCATCCGCACGTCCTTTAAGCGAGAACCAATACATCACTTCACGCACCCCCTCAATATGTTGCCACAAGCTACCGATAAAGTTTAAAAAGCTGATGAAAGTCAACGTTCCTAAAGCCGCAATGATCTGGTAAGAAGTCAAGGTCGACATGAAAAGCCCGATAGCCGCGTAAGTCGCCATGAGCAAGTACAAGCCCAACCAACCGGAAAGTACGAGCGAAAGATCAAAATCTTTGATCGAGAAAAACGCCACGACCACTAGTACCAACACGCTCCCCATCATGATCAGCCCATAAATCAACATGGAAAGGTATTTTCCCAGTATGATCTGTAAACTACTAATCGGGGAAGAAAAAAGTAATTTAATAGAACCACTGCTGTATTCCCGGCTCATAAGCCCCATTGTCAACAGGGGAATGTAAAGATAAAGGGTAGATTGGATGGTCGTGTAAGGGGCGAAACCACCGATCACGAAAAGCATATAACTCTGGTATCCCTGCATTTGTCCGAGGGTTTTCGCGTTAACGGTATATTCCAGCAAGTTCGCAAAACTGCCGAAAACCTGAAACACGAATATGACCAAAATTAACCAAGCTATCGGAGAATAAAAGAGCGTACCTAACTCCGACTTTGCTATTTTATATATTACTCTCATAACGTTTATTAAAATTTATCGATCAATCTTTTTCCTGACAACTGTGCAAAAATCTCTTCCAAAGAAATTCTTTCCAACATAATCTCGCTTAGTCCCCAACCGTGACGAACACACGTATCAGCCATCACCTCAGAAATGTCATCCCGCCTGTCAAACTGTACTCTCAAGGTGTTTCGATCCAAATGCTTGAGACGAGTCACCCCGGGGATTGCCAATATTTCCTCATCGGCAGGAGGGTTGTCAAGTTTCACGATAAACGTGTCCGGTTTCACGTAATTATCGAATTCTTCCAGCGTCCCGGAGAAGACTAGATGCCCGTGTTCTATCATCTTGATGTCGTCGCACATGGCTTGCACTTCCGACAGAATATGCGTGGAAAGTAAAACGGCATGATCAACAGCGATCTCCTTGATCAGCTTACGAATCTCAAGAATCTGATTCGGATCCAACCCGTTCGTCGGCTCATCTAGCACCACGAATTTAGGACTATGTATGATGGCTTGCGCTATTCCCAAACGTTGTTGATAACCACCAGAAAGATTACGGATCAACCGCTTGCTGAAATGAGTAATTCCACACCGTTCCTTGGCCATCTCCACGGCTTGTTTGATTTTCTTGGGTTCCATCAATCTCAATTCCGCACAGAATTCAAGATATTCATCAACCGTGTGGTCCGAATACAAGGGTGGTTTCTGCGGTAGGAAACCGATATTCTTTTTGGCCTCCACGGGATTCTTGCGGGTATCAATACCGTTAATATACACCGTGCCATCCGTTTGATTCAACACGCCACAGATAATGTTCATTGTCGTGGACTTTCCCGCCCCGTTAGATCCCAATAATCCCAAGATTCCCTTCCGGTTCACCTCGAAATTTATATCTTGAATTGCCCAATCCACCGTGTAACGATGGGACAAATGCTCTACTTTTACAATAGATTCCATGTCTTTTTTATCATTTAATAATTACTACTCACCTCTTCTCTTAAACCACACCAAAAGATACAACAACAAGATCACGGCCGGGAAGACAACGACAAACGCCACCTTCAAGGTCCCTCGTGACTGGTAGGACAATTTCAAGTGATTATCCGGTTGTGCCGGGCGAGGAAAATAAGTCGGGTATTGATAATCAGCCATCCAACTACACATAAGCGTTGTCAACGGTCCGTTTGCCACTCCATAATATCTACTCTTGCTGAACTCCCCGGTCGTCATCCAGTCAGCATCTCCAAAAATCAAAATACGCTGCTCCTTCCCGTTCAATTGGCGGGGCAAGGCAAGCACCACAGGTAACTGTTGATTGATTTCCCCTGCTTTCGGATTAAACACCGGGACTTCCCCCTCGAAATCCGTCGTTTCCAATTCAGTCCACGAACCGACTGGTGAAACCACTAACGGTACAACGTCATACCCCTTATCCATCGTGTAACTCAACCCCACGGCTCCTGTCATACTCAACGGATAATTGCGATTTGCCCACTGGGCAAACATCGGATTAATCCCCCCTGCTTGCGGCGTGAAAACAGCGTTAATATTCGTCGGGTCTTCATCTTTACGAGGTTGTATCAGCATTCCAGGTAAAGCCTTTACCCCGAAATCCGCAAGTAATTCTCCCGTTATTTCCGACCGATTAACATCCGTTGCAAGAATCAAATGACGACCACTTGCTACATAGGCACGGATTTTTTCTAACTCCACCGTCGAGAAAGGTTCCTTCGGGTCTATAATCAAAAGGATTTGCAGATCATCCGGAATCTCCCATTCTTCCGTAAGCGGTACGCTTATCGGATCAAATCCTTGATTAATCAATGACCCGCGACCGGAACCGTTGGTAAAGAGCCACCCAATTTCCCGATCACCGCTTTTGTTCATTTCCCGTTCACCATGCCCGTAGAGAGAACCCATCTTTACGGCTCCATCCTTCATCCGCAACAAGGCAACAGATATTTCCTGTTCACTCGGGTAAGGATTCAGATCATTGAACATTCGCAAATAGGTCCAGTTTCCCTCGCTATCTTCAAGCGTACGGACAACTTGATTATTTTCACCGCTTAAATCATGAATCTTCCGTATTTCCTCGGGAGAAAGCACATCATCAAAATCCAACCCGTTCACCTTAGCCTGTTTTCGGGCAGCCTCTTCCAGATCTTCTCCCGGTGCGCAACAAGAATGTCCGTTCAACACGTGATCGTAATAATAAATATACTTGAACTTCATATCCGGCTTGAAACGGTAGTACTTACTGAACACGGACATATCCCCAATCCGGCTCTTTGGGAACACTTTGGCGGCCATATGCTCATCCATAATATTGACATAAGTTGTTAACGTAAGCTCCTGTCCCTTGAAACGTTCCAGTATATCCCGGCTTTTCGGGGTCAGGGTTAACTGTTCGTCACGGGAAAGATCCGTAATGCACACGGTAGTCCGCCGGGAAGTTGCGTAACCAATCCCTACGATCACGACCACCAAAGCCAGATACTTCATCACTTTTGTGTACCACGGTTTACTCTGTCGGGCGAACTGTAATTTCATAATGGACATCCCTATAAATAAAGCGGGCATCAAAAAGTAGTATAACACGTCACCACTATTAATTAACCCGGCTATCGGACCATGAGGACCACTACAAATCCAATAAGTAATATCTCTCCAGAAATCCACTCCTTGTAAAACCCCGCCAATAACCTGTAAAATAGTCAACGCCGCAAACGTACCGATAGCCGCCACGACTTGATACGAGGTTAAACAGGAAACAAACAATCCCACAGCTGAATAAAGGCACATGATCAAGTAAATACCTATCAATCCGGTAATCGCCACGGGATAATCAAAGTCCTTCAGCACGAACATGTAAAAAACCACGTAAACCGTAACAATCGCCAGCATGATCAACCCGTAGAGCATCATCGACAAATATTTCCCCAACACGATCTGCGTGCTGGTAATCGGGGAAGAATATAGTAATTTAATGGACCCACTGCTAAATTCCCGGCTCATCAACCCCATCGTCAACAACGGAAAATAAAGATATAAATAAGAAAGTACACCGGGAAATAATGGCGTACCGAAGCCGGTAAGCAGAAAATAAGCCGTCATTCCATCCTTTTCCCGGTTATTGATGACAAAATCTTTTAATTCCCATATAATCCTGTCCGTGAAAGCCATGCTCATCTGAAAAGTAAAGATGACCAAAACCAACCAGGCTATCGGGGAACAAAATAAAGAGTTTAGTTCTGATTTCGCTATTCTATATATTGTTTTCATATCCTGTAACATTAAAATTTATCAACCACTCGTTTTCCCGATAGCTGGGCAAAAATCTCATCCATGGATACCTTTTCCATCTGCATCTCGCTCAACCTCCATCCCCGGTTCACACAAATCTCCGCAACTCGTTTGGCCACCTCTTCTCCTTCTTGTTCGAACTGTAATCGGAAAGAATGTTCATCGAGTTTCTTCACCTTGATCACTCCCGGAATATTTCCTAATTCCCCTTCCGCAGGAGCATTCTCCAACTTCACAATGCAAGCATTGGATTTAACACTGTCATGAAATTCATCAAGCGTCC
>OGOU01000573.1_pt1 | contig 32291 bp, 32 predicted proteins | sample 1552721 | NCBI WGS metagenome assembly OGOU01 (sample SAMEA2580176, study PRJEB22360) | human gut metagenome | biome: human gut; feature: human-associated habitat; material: faeces | place: Denmark | collected 2008/2010
CTCAAAAAGTTCGTTCACGTCACTTCGTTCCTTATCACGAACTTTTCTCGGACAAATTAATTATATCCTAAACAAAAGAAGCGTGATGTTTGTTTAAAAAATATGTTTGTGTTATAAAAAAAATACCATACGAATTCTTTCGTATGAGGCTTAAAGACAGGACGTATCTTTTAATTGAAAAATATAAAACTCGCGAAACACGCAGGTTTTTGCTACGGCGTAAAAAGGGCCGTCGAAACAACAAAAAGGTTAAAATCTGAAAATAACGACAAACAAATTTGGGTTCTTGGCGAATTAATTCACAATTCTCACGTCATTAACGAACTCTCAAATCTTGGCATACATACTGTTGACGAATTGCCCTCAGATGGCTGCGGAATCTGCGTAATAAGGAGCCATGGCGCTTCGCCTGCTGTTTTTGAAGATATAAAAAATAAGGGCTATGAAATTGTTGACCTGACCTGCCCTGACGTGAAAAAAGTTCAGCAAAAGGCGATTCAGCTTATTCAAGATGGCTATACACTCGTTATCGTAGGCAAGCCCGAGCACCCTGAAGTCGCTGCAATCAGAGCAAATGCAGAGATTTACGGCGATAATATTATCGTTGCGCCCGACGTGGAATCGCTGAGCGGGTATGAACAGGAGATTAAGTCGAAAAAGAAAATCGGCGTTGTTGTTCAGACGACGCAGAGGATTGAAAATCTCAAAAAAATAGTGGATTATTTAACCGGAATCTCAAAAGAGCTTCTTATTTTCAATACAATTTGCGCTTCTACGTCTTTAAGGCAGAATGAGGCGAGAAATCTTGCGCAGGAATCGGATTTGATGATTGTTGTGGGCAGCCGAAAAAGCGCTAATACAACCCATCTTGCCGAAATCCTCACAGGAATCACCCCGACAATCCACATTGAAACCGCAAAAGAGCTTTCTGACCACATGGAGCTCCTTGACAGGGCCCAGAATATCGGAATCACCGCAGGTGCTTCTACTCCGCAGGAAATCATTGATGAAGTGATATTTGAGCTCGAAAAATTGTAAAATATCGCCGGGGAGCTTAAAAAATCCCCCCCAAAATCTTTAAATAATCAAAAAAACAATATGAAAGGAAAATAAAAACATGGCAAAAACATCAGAAAAGTCCCAGATGGACGAATTTGAAAGACTTCTTGAAGAATCTTTCACCACAAAACTCAATGTAGCAGACGTTGTAAAAGGCGTTGTTGTAAAAGCTGAAAATGACGGATTTTTGGTTGACATCGGAGCAAAATCCGAAGGTTTCCTCCCCCAAAGAGAAATTCCGTCTTCAATGCTCACTGAAAACCCGCTCAAAGTAGGCGACCAGAAAGAATTTTACATTCTCAGAGAAGACGAAAAAGAAGACGGCGGAATGCTGCTTTCATTGAAAAAAGTTGCTTGTGCTCAAGCCTGGCAGGCGCTTCAAAACGCTAAAATTTCCGGCGAAACCGTTGTTGCGAAAGTTGTTTCTCTCGTTAAAGGCGGCGTTATTGTTGAAGTTCAGGATTTGCGCGGATTTATCCCAGCTTCTCAGTTGAGAACAGGCATGCCTTTTGACGGTTTGATGAACAAAGAAATCGAAGTTAAAGTTCTTGAAGCTGATGCAAAAAGAAACAAGCTCATTCTTTCCCAAAGACAGGCTCTTGCCGAACAAAGAGAGCAGCTGGTTGACGATGTTATTTCTAACCTTGAAATTGACCAGATTGTTGAGGGTGAAGTTGTCAGAATCGCTGATTTTGGTGCATTTATTGACATTAACGGCGTTGACGGGCTTCTTCCGATTTCTGAAATCTCCTGGCAGAGAATCAAACATCCGTCCGATGTTCTTACTCTCGGTCAAAAAATTGAAGTCAAAATCCTTAAAATTGACGAACAGCTTAAAAGAATCAGCTTGAGCTTGAAAAGAATCGGCGACAATCCGTGGGAAGAAATTGAAGATAAATTCAAAGAAGGCGAAGTTATCACCGGTACTGTCAACAAAGTAACCTCTTTCGGCGCTTTCATCAACATTTTCCCGGGCGTAGAAGCGCTTCTTCCCGTAGCTGAAATGGAAGATTCAAACGCTAATCCGTTCGATATCTACAAAGCAGGCGACGAAGTTAAAGTGATGATTAAAAAATTCACACCTCAAGAACACAGAATCGCTTTGAGCGTTAAAGATATTAACGGCTAATTGCCTGATAATACAGAAAAACAGCTTTCCGCGCGGAGAGCTGTTTTTTTTATGCAAAATTTTCTGACAGTGCGGAAAGCCGCTTTTTCACCGCCTCTAAATCCCTCATCATAAACCATCTCGGCGAACCCGACTCTGTTGAATGATTTCTTAACAAATATGACGGATGAAAAATTACCATTGCGTCAATATCGTCAAAAATGTTCAGCCATTTGCCCCGAACCTGCGAAATTTTGAAATCTTCTTCAATAAACGACTGCGCAGCGGTTGCACCGCAAAGAAGAATGATTTTGGGCTTCACAACGGCTATTTGTGCGTCTAAATAAGCACGGCAGGCGATTTTTTCTTCGTGAGAAGGCACACGATTCTGCGGCGGCCTGCATTTTATCGTGTTTGCTATGTAAATCTGATTTGCTCTGGAAATTCCCGCTTTATCGAAAAATTCGTTCAAAAGTCTGCCGGAACGCCCGACAAAAGGCACTCCTGTCGCATCTTCTTCCGCTCCGGGCGCTTCTCCGATGAGCATAATTTCCGCATTGGGCGAGCCATCGGAAAAAACAAGGTGCGTGCGCGTTTTATGGAGCTCACAGGCGCGGCATTGAGTGCAAACGGTCTTGATTTCTGATAAAACTTTGGCTTTTTGCACTGCGTCAGAGCACTTTATTTCAATAAGATGCTGAACCATTCTTTCTCCTGAAAATGCGCGAATATATTTATATTATACCATACCGCAGCACTTTTTGTATTTTTTTCCGCTTCCGCAGGGGCATAAATCGTTTCTGCCGGGCTTAACAGCGGGCTGTACGGGCGCTTTTTTGTTCGGGTCGGGAATAAATCCCATCAAATCCGAAAACGCCTTGGAAGAATAAAGCACGCTCGTTGGCGAGAAGATTTTTTTGTCCAGAAAATGCTGTTTGAACCTCGAAAGTATTTCTTCAAAGCTCATTTGCGATTCATAAATCTCATTAACGCGGTTTACGAATTCAGGGTATTTTTTGTTAAGCCTTTCGACAAGTGCGGAGCTCATTTTGTCGTTTTCAAGGAACTGTTTTACGCAAACATCCCAGCCCTGAATTTCTTTGTAGTTTTCGGCTTCAAAAATTTTGCACAAAGTTCCCCAGAAAGGCACAATATAAAGCCCGAGCCCCTCTTCAAAGATGATTCCGACGTCATATTTTGTTGAATGGCTTGAAAACCCGCCCAGCGACTTTTCAAGATAGTTGTTATAACTGCTGTTGAACTCTGAAACCGGCGAATAGCCAAAATTTTGCGGTGCAATGACCAGTTCACGGATTTTTTGCGCGTCGGTTATTTCATCAAGACAAAAATCGTTAAATGCAGCGATAACGTTGTCCGCAGCGTCATTAATCGTCAAAACTTCGTCCGTTTCAAAGCATTCATTGAACTTTGTGCTGAACTGTTTTAGCTCTTTTTCGATATCTTTCATTTTTGCTTTGTTGTCAGCATAAACTCTTTCCGGTTCTTCAATGATTTTTGCGACAGCGAGCTTTAACATTTCGTCTTTTTTCAAGGAGGACATTGTTTCTGTGATTTCGAGCAGAAAATACTCATTTTCAAAGCAGAAAATCCTTGCCAGAAGATAAGTTCCTTTGTAAATTCCCCTCAAATGCGACATTTTTACAAGCGGAATTACCGTATAATCCTTTTCGTTCACAAGATTGTACAGTTCAAATGCGTTTTTCAGAACATTTTTAACCTCAAAAACCGTGTTCATTGAGGACTGGAGCGCTTTTAAAAGTGTTTTTTGGTGAGAATCGAGCTTTTTGTTTTCTTTTGCATAAAGAGAGAAAACCGTGTCGCCTTCTTTGTTCAAAATACGCTCAAAAACGTAGCTGACGAGCAGCGAATGAACTTTTGATTCGGGTGCATTGTATGCGCCGATAGTTTTCAGGTAGTTTTCAAAGTCGGTTTTTATTGTTTCGTTTTTTGCTGCAAAATCAAGAATATTAGCCAATTCGTTGCTTATTGATGATACTTTTTCTATAACCGACATTTAATCAATCTCCTTTAATTTCATTATTGCACTGTGCCGTGCTGTTTTTCCGTTTTCTTTCCTGTAAGAAAAGAATATATCACTGGAATCAAAAGTACAATAGCCGCATAGGTCAATCTCATTGACGCCGTTTTCTTCCAGCTGGTAAAAATTCACTTTTTTCAGGTCAATGTTGAATTTTCCGGCGTTTTCGTCATACCTGTAACATTCTGTTTGGCCGGAATTTATGGTATTTATGATTTTTTCAAAAACATCTTTTTCTACCTGATAATTTTTTGCACTGATTGCCGGCCCGATGGCTGCAATTACGTCAGATGGCGCTGTTTCGTAATAGTTTGCCATAAATTTCAAGGTTTCAGGCACGATTTTGGCTGCGGTGCCGCGCCAGCCGGCATGGGCGATTGCGCCGATGTTGTTTTTTTTATCATAAAGCATGACCGGCACGCAATCCGCAAAATTCAGCGCGATAGCAAGGTTTTTGCTGCTCAAAACCAGCGCATCCGTTTCAGGATATTCCGATTTCATTTTTTGTGCAATCGTTATGTTGCTGCTGTGCGTTTGGGTTGGTGAAATCAGAGCTTTTGTACTGATTTCGAGGTGGTTTGCGACGATTTCTCTGTTTTGCAGGCATTCTTCAGCGATTTCCAGCGCTCCGGCTGCAATCGGAAGCTCCCGCGTGGTAAAAAAATGCTCAACCATCGGCAGCATTGTGGATTTTAAAACTTTTTTTCCGGCTATTTCGTCAAAATAGAACATTTTTATTTCTCAAAAGTATTAAACAACCTGTCACCGGCGTCGCCAAGCCCCGGGAGGATATATCCTCTTGCATTCAAACCCTCGTCAATCGTCGCTGTGACGATTCTAAGCTCCGGAAACTCCGAGGTCAGCGCCATAAGCCCCTCAGGAGCCGATACAATGGACACGAAAGTTAGGTTTTCAAGGGCAATTCCCCTTTTTAAAAACAGCGAAACAGCCGCAATCGCTGAATTTCCGGTGGCAAGCATCGGGTCGAGTATGAAAACTCTTTTATTTTGAGGATTTGAATATTCAACAGGCGTTTTGTCGTAGTACCAGACGGGTTTTAGGGTAATTTCATCCCTGTACATGCCCACATGCTGCACGCTTGCCTGCGGAATTATCTCGCTGGCTACGTCAGAGAGCGCAAGGCCGGCTCTCAATATCGGCGCAAATATAATTTTTACATCATTATCGAGCATTTTTGAGCGGCATTGCGCAAGAGGGGTTTCTACGGTGTATTCTTTTAGCGGCAGGGTCTTTGCAGCCTCAAAAATCAGCAATGAAGCAAGTCTTCGGAGCGAATTTCTGAATCCGTCGGAGTTTACGTCTTTGTTTCTTATCACTCCGAGGTTGTGCTCGCACAACGGGTGGTCGAGAACGGTCAAATATTGGGAATTAAAAGCTGTTTTCATTGTATCTCCAGTCTTTTAGTGATTTCGGAATGCTGGAATTCAATTTATCCAGCATATTGTGCGTATCTTTTAAAAATACAGGATGTTTTATGAGGTTTTGTAGCTGGGCATAGCGCCTGTCGTTGAGCATTTCCGTGAATCCGGAGGTCGCAAATACGATATTTTGCGCAATCTGGTTTCCGTAAATATAAAAATCCTGCAATCTTCGCGGTTCAATTGTTGTGATAATGTTTTTGCTGCTGTCTGTGCTGTCCAGAGCGGTTAAATCAAGCGATTTTGACCCGCCCATGCCCGTAAATTCGACAGTTGCGCTCATTTTCTTGGGCATTTTGAAATTTTTGTCCGTGATAATGAAAGTTACGAAAACTTCATCATTTACGAGCGAGATATTTGAAACATAACCGACCTGATAGCCCTGAAGTTTTACAGGAGAGCCTTTAATCAGTCCGTCAACGTCCTTAAAAAACACATAATAGGTGTAATTTTTTCTCACATCGGCGTTGTGAACGTAAATGCCTATAAAAAGGGCAGTAAAAATTATCAGCCCCCATACAAAAAGTTCAACTATCCACATCATGTGTTTTTTCATAATATTTATTATACTTCGCATGTACGATTTTTAGTAAATTTCTTTAAAAACTTTACCAAAGTCGGGTTTGACTTTATAATAAAGTAACAGTCATTCCGAACTTGTTTCGGAATCGCAAGGGCAAACACAAACCGCATAAATCTTGCGACCCTGAATCAAGTTCAGGGTGACAAAGGAAAAAATGTCATTCCGAACTCGTTTCGGAATCGCAAGGGCAAACGCAAACCGCACAAATCTTGCAATTCTGATTAAATTCAGGGTGACAAATACCGAAAATTCATAATATTCGCTCAATATGAGGTAAAATGTCCGATATTTCGACAGCACAGTTCTTAAAAGAAGCTTTTCGCCTCCAGTCCGAAAAGCACTACAAACAGGCGATTGAAGCTTTGTACAAGGCGCTTTGCCTTGAGCCGGAGAATGTCGAAATTCTTTCCCAAATCTCGCATCTTTACTTTTTGATGAACAATTATGAGCGTTCTTTTGAGTATGCTGAAAAAATTCTGGAAATCGACTCATCTCACCTTGATACTTTGCATACAATTGTGAATATCTGCCGCCAGAATAAAGATTTTAAACGCGCAGTTTCGCTTGCTGAACGGCTTTTTAACGCAAGCCCCTCGCAGGAGAATTTTATTTTGTACCTTGAGCTTCTTTCTCAAAGCGGCGAGCATGAAAAACTGCTTGCGCTCATTGAAAAAGCCGCTTCAAGAAGCACAAACGAGCGGGTTCTTTTCTTAAAGGCGTTTTCAAATCTGAAATTGAATAATATTTCGGCTGCCGTCGAAATTCTGAAAGAAATACTGAGAATTAACCCCCAGAGCTACGATGCGCGCTTTTATCTGGGTGTTGTTTATTACAATCGTGCTCAGTTTGATGAAGCTGAAAAGATTTTCAAAAAAATCCTCGAAACAACGCAATGCGACCGGACTTACAACTATCTGGGGCTTATTTCAATAGAAAATTACAAAATTGCGGACGCAATAAACTATTTTCAGTTCGCGGCAAAGATTGACCCGATGAATTCTCTTTACCAGTTCAATCTCGGAACCGCGTATTCGCTGAACGGCTGGCTTTTTGAGGCGGAAAATGCTTTTAAAAACGCAATTACTCTTGAGCCGCAAAATCCGGTTTATCATTATTCTCTGGCATATTTGTATTACCAGAAAAGCGATTTTTCAAAGGCGCTTGAAAAACTTGAAGATACACTTGCGCTGGATTCCGGATTTAATGACGCAATTATCCTGAAATCCTTGATTTGTGCGAAAAACGGCGAAATTGTGAACTCAAAAAACAGCCTTCTTGCCCTTGCAGAAACCGAAAAAAACAATGATTTTCTTTATTATGCAATTGCAATGATTTTTAAGCTGATTCCGCTCCATCGGGAGGCTATAAACTACCTTCAGCAGGCGCTTTTTATCAAACCTGAATCGCTTGAGTACCTGAGCGAGCTTGCGGATTGCTATTGTGAGCTACAAGAGTATGCTGTTGCGCAGGATATTATCACAAAAGTGCTTTATCTCAACAACCATTTCATTTACGCACAGCTTTTGCAGGCAAAACTTTATCTTGTGCAGGGCGAATATGCCCAGGCGCTGAAAATTGTGCAAAATGCAATAAAACTCGATAACAGCTCCGCAGAAGCGTACAAATATCAGGCAATGATTTTTGCAAAGCAGGGTTTGAAGTATAAATCCATTGAAAGCGCAAAAATTGCGGTCACGCTCCAGCCTGCGAACAAAGAATATTACGTATTTCTTGCCGGTTTGTACTTTGACGCGCAGGAATATGAAAATGCGTTTTTATATTACAAAGAAGCGTCGCTGCTTGATGATGCGAATGTTGATTATCTCTACAAAGCTGCAGTCAGCGCGGATAAAAACAATGATTTTGAAAATGCGCAGGCTTATTTCTCATACGCATTGCGTCTGGATCCATTTAACAACCTGATAATTTACGAATACGTCGATTTTCTTGTCCGCCACAAAAAAATCCGTCAGGCAATGAAACTTTTGAAAAATAAGATTTCAAATGTGCAGTCAAAAAACATTGAAAAGCTTCTGCGCCAAAAATATGACGACATAAAAGCAAAATGCCGGATGGGCTTCTGGGCGCGCCTTTTGAGGCGAATTACAGGCGATAAAAACGTCTGATTTTTGCCTTATTTTTCAAACAAAAATTCGTATTCTTCATATCCTGCGCGTTTTAGCTCTTCTTTCGGTATAAATCTAAGCGCAGCACCGTTTATGCAGTATCTCATGCCGCCTTTTTCCGACGGCCCGTCCTCAAAAACATGCCCGAGGTGCGAATTCCCTACGCTGCTTCTTACTTCGGTTCTATACATCCCGTGCGAACCGTCAATTCTTTCAACAACCGCGTTTTTGTCTATCGGGCGGGTAAAAGACGGCCAGCCGCAGCCTGCGTCGTACTTGTCTTTTGAGGAAAAAAGCGGTTCTCCGGTTACAATATCAACATAGATTCCGTCGGAAAAATTGCTTTCATATCTGCTTGAAAACGGGCTTTCTGTGGCGTTTTCCTGCGTGACGCGGTATTGGAGCTCGTTTAGAATGTTTCTCAGCTTTTCCTGTGCGGGTTTTTTGTATTTTTCGTATTTTAAAACGGGTGATAAGTCAACATGACAGTATCCTGACGGGTTTTTTTCAAGGTATTTTTGATGATAATCTTCTGCCGGATGGAAATTTTTAAGTTCTTCGACTTCGGTGACAATCGGGAGGGAATATTTTGCTGTTTCTCCCTCGATTACCCTGTCAATCACGGTAAAATCAGCCTTATCAACATAATATATCCCTGTTCTGTATTGAGAACCGACATCATTACCCTGCCTGTTGAGCACTGTGGGGTTGATTATGCTGAAAAAATGCTCAAGAATCTGTGAAAGCGAGATTATATCGGGGTCATATTCCACCATAACGGTTTCAGCATAGCCTGTTTTTCCTGTTGATACGCTTTTGTAGGTCGGGTGCAGCGTGTTTCCATTTGCATATCCTGCTAAAGTATTTACGACTCCCGGGAGCTTTGAGAAGTATGCTTCTACACCCCAAAAACATCCGCCTGCCAGATATATTCTTTTTATGAAGTTTTTTTTTTGAGCTTTTTTGAGCATATATGCGCCTCCGATTAATAAAGCTCCGCTCACAATTAATGATGTTAATAAAATGACCCTTTTTGAAAAATTCATAGTCTGCTCCTTTTTCATTGCTATATTATTAAAGCTCCTGTTGGCGGCAGCCTCCGTCGGGTTGATATGCCGTTATGGGGGTTTTTGTTCCTATCAGGAATAGTATAGGCTTTGCCGTTTTAAATGGTTAAACACTGTTGAATATTGAGACAAATTTTGACAGACCGGAGCTTTAGCGTAGTGGATGCAAAATTTGTTTCAATATTTTACAGTGTTTTTTTATTGCGTTTTTCTCTTTCTTTTGGTTCTGTTTTCTTTCTCTTTGCATCGCAAGCAAAGAGAAAGAAAATGAACAACAACTAACCTGATAAATAGCCAAATTATAGCTCCAATCTCCTGCAAACGAATGATTTTTCCCTAAAAATTTCAATATTTTGACTTTTTGACCGACGTCATTAATGAATAACTATGTGAAAGTCCATGCCTGAAACCGGCATAGAAATACAGAGGTAGAAAAATGAAACTGCGCGGCGGGATTAACTTTTTTGAAAACGGCCTGACAACAAACGTCAGAGCAATGCACCTGCAATCGGAAATGCTCGGAATTATTAATGGAAACATAACCGGCTTCGACAAAGTCGGGTTCCAGAGGAAAGATGTTGTTGTTTCTTCGTTCGCAGAGTATATCGGGGCGCATGCTCTTTCAACTGCTGTTGATGATGAGGTCGGGCGTATCTCGACAACCCAGAATCCCCTTGATTTGGCGCTCGGCGCAAAAGGATATTTTCAATATTCCGGTGTTGACGGCGTAAAGCTTACCCGCGACGGCCGTTTTAAGCTCGATAAGGACGGATATTTGCTTACTCTGGAAAATGCCAATGTTCTTGCTAACGACGGAACAAAAATTCGATTTCCTGTGATTCCGGAAAAGCTTGAAGATATAAAAGTCACAAGAAACGGCGAAATTCAGGTTCTGAATCAGGAAACCGGCCACCTTGACCATGTTGCGACCCTTTCTGTTGTTACGGATAAAGGGCTGGCGGTTCTTGAACCGAATGTTAAGCAGGGTTACAACGAATATTCTAACGTTTCAATGAACACGGAGATTTTGCAGATTATTCCGATAAAAAGAAACTTTGAAGCTAACCGGCAGATGTTTATTATGCAAAATAACAACCTGTCAAAGGCTATCAGCCAGCTTGGAAACTCATAACGAGGTGAATCATGTATAATTTACAAGGCTTAATCAGAAGAGGTATAAACAACACAAATGTCCAGTTTGAAAGGCTGGCTTATATCTCAAATAACATCGGAAACCTTAATACAACTGCCTATAAAGATGTGCGTTTTGAACAAACTCTAGATGAAAACGGCTATCTCGACGGTGCTGTAAGATACGATTACAAAGTGGGCGCAACAATGAGGACAAAACGCCTTCTTGATGTGGCTTTGACCGGCCCGGGCTTTATTCCTGTTACTTCACCGAATGGCGACGTAAAATATACGCGCGACGGCTCGTTTAAGGTCAACAAAGAGGGCTATCTTGTAACAAACGACGGCTATCTCGTCGGCGACGGCATACAAATCCCTGCAAATTATTCAAATTTGAGGATAAAAAAAGACGGAACCGTCACCCTTTTCAATGCAGGAAAGGAACCGGATACAATTCTCGGAAAAATCCCAGTTGTTCAGTTCCAGAATCCCGAGGGGCTGAAAGCTGACGAATATAACAAAGTTATTGCAACAGACCAGTCAGGGCAGCCAATGCTTATCAAAGATCACAACTATGTTGCGCAGGCGCACCTTGAAAGGTCGAATTCTGACTATATTAACAACGTAAATGAGGTCTTGAGGCTCAATGCGTCAATGATTGCGAGCACCAGACTGATTAAGGTTGTTGACGAAATGTACCAGAAAGCAATAAATCTTACTCAATAAGCGGATTTGAGCAAGCAGGGCGGGTTTTAACTAACGCCGGCCCCCAAATAAGAAAGTAGGGTGGGTTAAAATCCACTGGCAACAAAAAAACTAGAAAGTAGGGTGGGTTTTAACCCACCATCATCAAGCCCCCCGAAGAAAATTCGGAAAAATTTAAGTAAAACAGTTGATTTAAAGCAAATCATAATTAAATACAATAATAAGAAGAAGCAAGGAAAGAAAAATGTACACACCCAAAGACCCTATGGTAAAAGTGAATTTAATGCTGGATTTGGTATCCCAGCGTTCCCGTGCATTGAGTATGAACCTTGCAAACGTTGATACTCCGGACTATGTAAGAAAAGATATCAGCTTTGACCAGTATCTCGGCACTATGAACAACCCGCTTGAGACCGAACTTTCAATAAAACTCGGGCCGTCAGGGCTCATAGATGAGCAGGATGTGGGCGTTGACCCTGTATATGAACTGGAAGAAATGCAAAAAATGTCCATTATGTATTCGGTTGCGTCGCGGCGCATGTCGAATATAATCACTTTAATGAAAACAGTAGCAAACGTCGGAAAATAATCTGACGGAGGTGTAAAATGAGTCTTCTTGAAACAATGACAATCGGACAAAAGAGCGTAACTGTTCACGGACAGCGAATTAAGGTGCATGCAAAAAACATTGCAAACCTCGATACACCGAATTACATCAGAAAAATCCCCGTATTGAACGCTACTGATGATATGTCGTTCCATGGGCTGCTAAATACTATGAAAGAGGACGTTTTCGGCACAGGCACGCTTCCTTTTGTTCAGGGCGGCGTAAGATTCACGGGGATTGTCGAAGATCCGACCCTCGGAGAGCGGCTTTATCGCCCGGGGCACCCTGACGCTGACGCAAACGGCTATATCCGCGCCTCAAACGTAAACCCGATGGTCGATATTGCAGACGCAAACATTGCACAAAGGGCTTATGAGGCAAACCTCGCCGTAATCACAATAGCAAAAAGCATGGCGCTTAAAGCAGTAGAAATAGGAAGATAATAAATGTTTTCACCAACAATTCAAGGATACATAAACGAAGGCGGAAAAGAAGCTGCTATAAAAAGAGCAAAACAGCTTCAATCTCACGCGCTCAGCCTTGAAAAACAGATTAATCCGGAAAAAACTGCTGAAAAAACAACCTTTGCCGACATGCTGAAAGCAAGCAGGGGCGGGATTTCTGCATTTCGTTTGCAAAACGACAAGAAAACAACTCCCGCAGCGTCAGTTTCAAAAACTTCCGCAACAAATTCAATTTCGCTTGGCGCAAATCCCTCCAGAGTGCAGCTGCTAAATATGATTTCTAAAATAAGCAAAAAATACGGCGTGGATGAAAAACTTGTTCAGGCTGTAATCAAACAGGAATCCGGTTTTAACCCCAAAGCTGTTTCTCACTGCGGTGCGCAGGGGCTTATGCAGCTCATGCCGGCTACAGCAAAGGGGCTTGGCGTAAAAGACGCGCTTAACCCGGTACAAAACGTTGACGGCGGGGTTCGCCACCTGAAAGGCCTCCTTGCACGCTATAACGGAAACCTGATTCTTGCGCTTGCCGCATATAATGCAGGTGGCGGAAACGTTGACAAATACGGAGGCGTTCCTCCGTTTAAAGAAACCCAGAATTATGTGAGAAGTATTCTCGCTAATTATTTGAGTTAGGTGACGCATTCCCAAAGGGGCAGCCCTCACCCCGGCCCTCTCCCATCGGAGAGGGGGTAAAGGAAAAATCAAAGAAGGTGATTAAATGATTGAAAGAAAATTTGCTCCGAACGTAAATTTGTTTGAAAGAATGCAGCCCACAAAGCTGAATACAGGCATAAGCTACGATATGAGCCCGATGCGCTTGAATCGTGTTGAAAAACTCGAGACAAATGATTTTAAATCGGTTTTTTCCGGTCTTATTGAAAATTTCAATCAGGAACTCAACGCCCCTGACCAGCTTTTAAAAGACGCTATGCAGGAAAACAGCAATGTCGATATCCATGATGTTATGACCGCAATGTCAAAAGCTGAAATCGGCGTGACCGTTGCAACTAATATTACAACCAAAATCATAACTGCTTACGATAAAATTATGCAGATTCAGCTGTAATTTATTAGGAGTTTTTTATGAAAAAAATGGTTTCATTGTGTTTTTCGCTGCTGATGTCGGCTAATTTGGCGTTTTCAGCCCAGTATTATTGCGAAAGTTCGGGTTTTGTCGGAACTTACACACCGGGCGGCAGGGGCTGCGAAAAATGGAAAAATAGCTGGGGCGAAAACAGCGAAAAATATAAAAATTGCCTCCTCGCAGACCAAAAAGCCGAAAATGCTTTCAAAAGCGGCAAATGTGAGCGAATTGTCATAAAAAGATACACTAAAAGCGGAAAATCCTGCTACGGGTATTACACAAAAAAGAGTAATAAATTTATTTCCGAAACCTGTACTGAAAACAAGCAGCAGGGCTCGGCACAAACGCTGAAATGGCTTGAACAAACATTTAAATAGCCCCAAATCTATTTGTGCTTTTTCAATTGCGCATTTATATAACTCTGAACCCCCGGGGTTATAATCAAATCCGGCTCAAGATAGCAAAATTCCTGCAGCTTTGAAAGCCCTGCTTCAGTTTTGCCCTGCTCAATCAAAATAAGCCCCACCATAATTGCTGACATCGGGTTTTTTGTGTCTTTTGCGTAATGTTTGAGTTTTAGGGGCAGGATTTTTTGTTTTTTGTACGCAAGCGTCAAATCCTGATAATATGTGAAATTTTGCGGGCTTAATTTCACCGCCCTTTGCAAAACATCCTCAGCAAGCGCAGGATAACCGATTTTCATGTAAACATTTGCAAGATTTGCGTAATAAACCGCTGTTGCCTGCGTATCGGGGTTTGTGAGGATTGCAATCTGAAATTCTTTTATCGCCGCCGCATAATATCTGTCCGCAACGTAAATTAAGCCGAGATTGTTGTGATAGTTTGCATTTCTTTCGGCTTCTATTACAAATCTGTACGAAAAAGCCGGCGAAGCAAGGCTCAACAGCATTAATGCGACTATAAATCTTTTCATCAACTTCATAAAAGAACTATTTCCTGACCTTCTTTTGCTATGAATGCGTTTCTTTTATTATAATGATTTTCTATCTCATGTAACATGTCATCGTTATAATTCGGGTCAAGATGGAAGAACGCGAGCTGTTTTGCATGCGCCTGTGATGACGCTTCCAGCGCCATATCGAACGTCGAATGCCCGTATCCCTGTTTTGAAACGCAGGAATTTATATATTCGTCCGTTGTGTATTGCGCGTCATGGATGAGCAGGTCGGTTTCCCTTGCAAACATCGCCAGACGCTTGTCTCCGCCGACAAAACTTTCCTTATCCGTTGCATAAACAATAGATTTATCCCTGTAAGCAATTTTATAGAGCATAACGCCGTCTTTCGGGTGGGAATTGGACTTTAAGCAGCTGACAACAACCTCATCCTCCACAGGAATCGTATCTTCGTCGCTTTCAATCTTTTGAAGCTCCGGTGCGTACGCGTCAGGTGAAAATATTAACGCAAAACTGTCATTTATATCGCCAAAACTCAAATTCGCAGCAATTTCCGCCATGTCGAGCGGAAAAGATTTTTCAAAAAGCAACCCTGAAAGAACTTCATCAATACTTTTTGTATATTCGGCACAACCGATGATATTTACCGAAGAAGACTTCAAATGTAGCGGCTGAAAGAACGGGAGCCCCTGAATATGGTCAAGATGCGTGTGCGAAAGCAGGATTGTTGCATTTATGTCCTGTTTTACGGGCTGCGTGATGTAATCTCTGACGAGTTCCTGCCCGAGGCGGATTATTCCGGTTCCGGCGTCAAGAATTATAAGATGGTTGTTTACATTTACCTCAATGCACGCAGTATTTCCGCCGTATTCAAGAAAATTGTGATATGGCGTGGGATAGCTGCCCCGCACGCCCCGAAATTTCACTCTAAAACCGTTTTGCGAATCATTAAGCATTTTTTATCCATCCGTTAAATATTCTGTTACTAAATAATAAGCGACTTTCGACTATTTGTCCATTACCACCGTGGTATTTTGGTCGGTATCGTTTCCTGAATACGTTTTTGATGAAAATGTCAAAAGTTTCGCTTTTTTCTGGATTTCTTTGAGGTTGGTTTCTTTGAATACGAAATTAAACACAACTTTGTTCTTCAAATTTGTTACTGTAACGATTCTGAACGCATTCGGGTAAGAAACAAGCGACGGCGTGCTCACATGGAGCAGATTTCCCTCTTTTGTAATCTTTGTTGCGTGATAATGCCCTGAAAAAATAGCAACCGGCATTTTGTATTTGTTCAAAACCGCATAAAATTCATCGGAATTAGTTATCCTGTGATGAAAGCTGGAAAACGGCTCGTGAAGCGGAAAATGCAGAAAAATTAAAGGCACTTCGGCGCATTTTTGCGCATTAGAAAGCTCATTGTCCAGCCAGAGCAACTGTTCCTGTGAAATTCTGCCGTTTGCGGTGATTGCATTGTCAATAACTCCATCGAGCGCAATCACCCTGAACCCTTTTTTGGGTGAAAATGAATAGTATGGTTTGTCAAATTTAAAGTTTTTGTTGTTTTTCTTTAAAATTTCAATGTAGCGTGCCTTGGAAACTTCGCCACCTATTGAAATATCATGGTTTCCGAAAGTGCTGTACCATGGGGCTTTGAGGGTATTCATTTTTGCGTCAAATTCGTTAATCATGTCGACTTTCGGCCGGTCGGTCATGTCGCCTGTTACAAAAACGAAATCAAGGTTCGGAGTTTCGTTGATTTGTTTGATTTCATCGTCGAAAAGCGCTCTCGAGCTTGCAAGGACTTTGTAGCTTGTATCGACTTTTTTGTCTGAGAGGTGGACATCGGAAATGTGTGCGAATTTTAGAGTATTGCACGCCGAAAAAGCGCTCACTCCGGCAAAAACGCAGAAAGTGAACAGCGTCCAGTAAAATATTTTTCCTATAATGTTTCTTTTTTGGGCTTTGTGTTTCATAGGATGATTTTAGCGCAAAAATAAAACCGGTGCAGCTATGAATTTGTGGGTTTTGTTTGTGTTTTTCACGCCGGTGTGACCCTGCGGGAAACCGGACATTTTTCACAAAATCAAAGATTTTGGAAAAAGTAGTCAAACAAGTTCAGGGTGACGAAAAACGTGCCGTCATGCTGAACTTGGTTCCCTGAGAAGCTAACCGGCTGGAAATTTTTAAGAATGAGCTCACAAATTGCACAAAAAAATCCCGCTGCATTGACAGCGGGGAATTGGTTAGGTTTTAGTTTATAGAAAATTGTTTATTAAGCTTGAGGTTTGAACTCCGGGAGTTTTGAGAAAACTCCGTTTGGATTTGCGATTCGGTCAAGGCTTCTCAACTGCCCTGTTGCTGCAATTTCAGCATAGATTTTCTGCTGTTCTGCGACGGGAAGTTTCGCAAAATACTGTGCAAAATCATCAATTACTTCGGGTTGAACAGGTTTAATCGGTGTTTGAATCTTACCTGTTTTTGTAAAAGGCGCAATTAACGATTCTTTATTGCCTTTTGCAAGGTTTTCAGCGACTTCTTGCGCAATAACCTCTTCAGCGCTCAACGGTTGAACCGGTTTTACGAACGGCTGTGAAGCTTTACCCGTTTTTGCGTAAGCTGTATAGGGCGCAATCAACGATTTTTGTTCGCCAAACTTAGCTAAATCTTCCGCAACCTGCTGAGCAACCGCATTTTCGTAACTTACAGGCTGAACCGGCTTAACTAAAGGCTGAGATGTTCTTCCTGTTTGTGCATAGGTTGTATATGGACTAATCAAACTGCTGTTTGTAGTTGTTCTTGCGTTTATAGCCGCCGGAGTCGGTGCTGGAACCGGAGTTGGCGCAGGCGTGGGAACCGGAGCCGGAGCCGGAGTCGGAGTCGGAGTCGGAGTCGGAGTCGGTACCGGTGCGGGCGTGGGCGCTGGTGCCGGTGTTGGGGTGGGTGTTGGAGCCGGAGTGGGCGCAGGTGCCGGCGTGGGGGTTGGGGTCGGAGCCGGTGCGGGTGCCGGATTCGGGGTAGGATTAGGGGTGGGTTTAGGTTTTTTGAGCCCTTTGAACTTTTTAGCCGCAATAGCCAGCGCAATTGTTCCGAGAGCAGTTCCTAAAATACCCAAAACCATCGGCGCATTGTCATCTTTAATGTGTTTGGCAATCGGTCTGCCGTAATAGTTGCTTCTGTGTTCGTCTTTGGCAATTACGCCGTCAACGGTTCTTTGATTCATCAAAGGATCAACGACCATTCCGGGCATTCCGTAGCTTCCGGCATAGCCGTAAGCTGAGCCGGCGCCATATCTGCCGCCGGGATAGCCTCCTGCGTTGTAGTTAGCATTTGTGATGCCGATTGGGGACATAATGCTTTCAAAACGTGTTGCGTAATTGTCATAACCTAACATAACTAAACTCCAATTTATAACTAACCTTATTTTTATAAAAACATTCGGATTTCGATAATTGCCAAAATCATACTATTCTGTTAAGAAATATTAAGTGTAAATAATTCACTTTTTGCCCAGTTTTTGGCTAAAATCCCCCTGCGAATGTGATTTTAAAGATTAAATTTTTTTAAAAAGACTGTTATTTTTAATGTCAGCAAGTAAAATAGATATAAGATAGCGATATTGCATATTAATTAAAAAAAATAAGAGGAGATACACTAAACATGCTGGAATTTAACTGCAAGAACGTTACTGCGCACGTTATAGGTGAAGAAAACGGCCTGAATCTTGAGCAGGAATTTGATAATTTTGCAGAAAAGATTTCACATATAATAAATGACCTGAATTCCAGAAAAGACAAGCCCGGACAATGGCTCCAGTGGATGAATCTTGGGTATAATGAAGAAACTGTCTGGCTCGTTAAAGAGTATGCGGCTATGGTTCAGGGGCGTTTTGATAATATCCTTGTGCTTGGCATCGGCGGTCTGCTCTGGGCGGCATGGCCGTTTGTGAAGCGCTTTTGAAGCCATACTGGAACCAGCTTTCGGAAGAACAGCGAAACGGATTGCCGAAAATTTATTTTCTGGACAATATCGACCCCGACCAGTTCAACGGGCTGCTTGATTTCCTCGATTTGAAAAGAACGCTCGTAAATGTCATTACAAAATCCGGCTCAACTGCCGAAACAATGGCGCAGTTCATGATTGTCAAAGACAGGCTTGAAAAAGAGCTCGGCGATGATTATGTAAGAAATATTGTCGCCACTACGGACAAAAATGTCGGCATTCTGCGCCAGATTTCCAACGAAGAGGGGTATAAAACCTTTGTTGTTCCCGATGATGTCGGCGGAAGGTTCTCAGTTTTCTCGGCTGTCGGGCTTTTGCCGTTTGCTCTTGTCGGAATTGACATTGAGGAGCTCATGCAGGGCGTTAAGGATATGGATTTGGCGCTGAAAAACACTGATATTCGTCATAATATTGCTGCACAAAACGCGTTGATTCATTATTTGATGGATACGCAAAAAGGTAAAAACCTTTCGGTTATGATGCCGTATTCGAGCAAATTGAAATACATTTCCGACTGGTATGTGCAGCTTTGGGCGGAAAGTTTGGGCAAAAACAAAGATTTAGACGGAAACGACGTAAATGTAGGCCAAACTCCCATAAAAGCGCTCGGCGTAACTGACCAGCACTCCCAGATTCAGCTTTATAACGAAGGCCCCAATGATAAAGTGATTAATTTCATTAGAATTAAGGAATTTGATACAACGCTGGAGATTCCGAAAATTTTTGAATATACCGGAGTCGGATATCTGGGCGGAAAAACGATAAATGAGCTTTTAAATGCAGAAGCTGAATCCACAAAGGTCGCTTTGATTGACTATCAGCGTCCGAATGTTACAATAACTCTCCAAAAAGCCGACGCATACCACCTCGGGCAGCTGATTTATATGCTGGAGGTTCAAACCGCTATCGCAGGCGCGCTTTATAATATAAATACTTTCAACCAGCCGGGCGTTGAGCAGGCAAAAAATTATACCTACGCGCTGATGGGCAGGGCCGGATACGAGGAATCCGCCGAAATGCTCAAAGAAAAAATGGCGCTGGAGCAGCAGTAATTCAAATTTAATAAGAATTTAGCAAAAAAAACCGCTCTTTTTAGGGCGGTTTTTTGTATTAATAATTTTTACGAAAAAGCCTAAACGGAAATTACGTTGTTACATTTATGTAATATGTGAAATAAAATATTACATATAATTACGTCTATGGAACAAAATGATAAGGCTCTTACGAAAAAACTCGGACGTTATCTCAAAATCTTAAGAGAGAAAAAAGGCATCTCGCTGAATCATTTTGCCTATGAAAACGATTTGACTACAGCGACGGTAAGCCGCATTGAGAACGGACTGGTTGACACAAAAATTTCGACCCTCATAAAATATGCGCGGGGGTTGGAGGTTCCGTTGGAAAAAATTCTGCTCAAACTTGATATTGATTATTCCCAGCAGGATTGAATGTTGTTTTTTGTAACAAATATCATATTTTATTTAATTTGTTTGACTTTTTTGGGATAATTTTCTTATTCAGAGTAAAAAGAGAGTTGAGAAATATGGGAATTTTAGGATTTTTTAAAGAACCGCCCATTGCGGAACCTATAAAAGACGAAGAACAAATCAAAAAAACTTACGCGCATTTCAGATTGAGGATGTTTTATTCCTGCTTTATCGGATATGCGATGTTTTATTTGTGCAAAAAGAATATTGCGGCTGCATTGCCGTCAATGAGTACGGAATTGGGATATTCAAACCTTGAATTGGGCGTTATCGGCAGTTCTTTGTATTTTACTTATGCAATCGGCAAATTTGTGAACGGAATGATTGCTGATCGTTCCGATGTTAGAAAATTCCTCCCCACAGGGCTGATTCTTGCAGGGCTGGCAAATATTTGCTTTGCATTGAGCTTTTTTGTTTTCACTCCCGGAAAATTTACCTTTTTCGGACTTCCGAGTGCAACGATTTTGCTCTGGGTTCTGGCGTTTTTCTGGGGATGTAACGGCTGGTTCCAGTCAATGGGCTTCCCGCCGGTTGCAAAAAGCCTTACATACTGGTTTTCCAACTCTGAAAGAGCGACAAAATGGGCTATGTGGTCAACTTCTCACCAGACCGGCACATTTTTGGCGGTAATTTTATCCGGTTTTGTTATTGCAAAATTCGGCTGGCAGGCTGCTTTTTACATTCCCGGCACACTTGCTATCCTTGTTGCGCTTTGGATGTTTAACAGATTAAGAGATAAGCCCCAATCCATCGGACTTCCCGATGTTGAAGAATACAGAGAGCCCGAAAGGGCTAAAGAAGCCGCAAAAGTCGATGCAGAAGACGACGGGCTTTCTTATATCCAGATTCTTGTGAAAAATGTTTTGACAAACAAGGCTGTTTGGGCGCTGGCGCTGGCTTATGTGTTTGTTTATGTAATCAGATTCGGCACAGAGGACTGGATTATTAAATATCTTGTTGAAGCAAAGAAAAACACACTCGAACTCGCTTCAATGAAGCTGGCATGCCTGCCTTTGTTCGGGTTTTTCGGTACAATTTCGGCAGGTTTGATTTCTGACAAAATTTTTAAAGGCGCGCGTGCTCCGATTAACGTAATTTTCCTGCTCGGCGTAATTGTTTGTATGACCGGACTTTATTTTAACGGCACCGGCCCGAACTTTATTGACAATGCGTTCTTTGCTTTGACCGGAAAAAGCATGATTGACGTTTTAAAAATCAACGGTTCAGGCATAATCGACATTTTGCTGATTGGTTTTTCAGGGTTCTTCACATACGGCCCTCAAATGCTTATCGGCGGTGTTTGTGCTATTGAATCCAGCTCCAAGAAAGTTGCTTCGGCGGTTACAGGCTTTACTGGAACATTTGGCTATGTCGGTGCAATGCTTTCAGGGCTTGGAACCGGATTTGTTGTTGATAAATTCGGCTGGAACGGTGCGCTTGCATTCTGGGGCCTGTCAGCGTTAATTTGTGCGTTGATTTGCCTGCCAATGTGCTTTAAGAAAAAATGCGCATAATCTCACAAGCGCACAATCGTGGCTAAACTAATAAATAAAAAGGTGAATCATTGATTCACCTTTTTTGTGTTCTTAAAATTTAAAAAATTCCTGTTCAGAAACCCCGAGTTCTTCTGCAAGATTAAACAACAAATCTAAACTCAAACCTCTTTTGGCGGTTTCAATTTTTGCGAGATGTTCTCTTGATATGCCCAATTTTACTGCTAAAGCCATTTGTGAAAGTTTTTTGCTTTCTCTCAATGATTTTATATTTCGGGCTAATTTTTGTAATTTTGTAGTCTTATTTGTCACATTTCTATTTTAGTGTATAATTAAATAGAAATTGTAGCCTTAAAGAGAACAGATATGAAAAATTTTGACAAAATTTATGATTACTCTATAGAAGCACAATGCTGCTTAGACAAAGCCGAAGATATTTTGAATCTTATGTCGTCATGTGATGATATTCCATCGGTTTGTCAAACATGTGCATATTTTGTAAATGACATGATTCAGAAGACAAATAATATTCTTGAAGAAATAGAAATAATGTCAAACAAATAAATATTTATAGAGTAATTTCGTTATGATATAATCTTTTTACAGAAAAATTTACAGGAGAGTGAACCATGAGACAATCACAAAGATTAGATAAAATTCCTCCGTATCTTTTTGCGGAAATTGACAGAAAAATCGCTGAAGCTAAAGCAAAAGGGCACCAGATAATATCGCTGGGGATTGGCGACCCTGATACACCGACGATTCCGTCTGTGGTTGAGGCTATGCACAAAGCCATTGATAACCCTAAAAACCACGATTATCCGCCCTACAACGGCACTGCTGATTTCAGAAAAGCGTCCTGCGAATGGATGAAACAGCGTTTTGGCGTGGAATTGAACCCCGATACGGAAATGCTATGCAATATTGGCTCAAAAGAGGCAATTGCACATATATTTTTCGCCTTTGTTGATGAAGGTGACTATACGCTTGTGCCGGATCCGGGGTATCCTGTTTACAAAAACGCAACAATCTTCGCCGGCGGCACGCCTTATTCAATGCCTTTGAAAGCAGAAAACGGCTTTTTGCCTGATTTTGACGCAATTCCAGAAGAAGTTGCAAAAAAATCGAAATTGATGTTCCTGAATTACCCCAACAACCCCACTGCGGCCGTTGCGGACAAGGAATTCTTCAAAAAAGCGGTTGATTTCTGCAAAAAATACGACATTTTGCTTTGTTCTGACATGGCTTATTCAGAAATGACCTACGATGGCTATAAAGCCCCGTCAGTATTGGAAGTTGAAGGCGCAATGGATTGTGCAATCGAGTTTTATTCCCACTCAAAATCCTACAATATGACCGGATGGAGGGTCGGATTTGTCTGCGGTAACGCGCAGGCCGTAAAAGCGCTCGGAACTATTAAAAACAATATTGATTCCGGTACTTTCAAGGCAATTCAAGAAGCTGCGATTGAAGCTTATCACGCGCCGCATGAACAGATTGAAAATCTCAACAAAATGTACAAAGAACGCAAAGAAGTTATGGAAGCAGGCTTAAAAGAGCTCGGCTGGAATGTTGAGCCGTCTAAAGCTACTTTTTACCTCTGGCTGCCGGTTCCTGTAGGGTTTACTTCTGAGGAATTTGTTACGGTTATGCTGGAAAAAGCTCATGTTGTGGTTCCGCCCGGAAACGGATACGGAAAATGCGGCGAAGGTTTCTTCCGTATTGCGTTGACAAGGCCGGTTGAGGAGATAAAAGAAGCTTTGAAACGCATGAAAGATGCCGGAATAAGCTACAATATGAAAAAATAACAGTTTAATGAGGAAATATTAATGCTAGATATGAAATATTGCGAACTCAGCAAAGACGGTTTCGGCTGCTGCATGACGGTTAAAGAAACCCTTTTCAGCGGACAGTCAGAGTTCCAGAAAGTCGATATTTTCGATACAGAATCGATGGGGCGCGTTTTGACGCTGGACGGGCTGATGATGACGACCGAACGCGATGAATTTTATTACCACGAGATGATTTCTCACATTCCGATGATGAATCATCCGAATCCTGAGTCCGTTCTGGTTATCGGCGGCGGCGACGGAGGCACAATCAGAGAAGTTTTGAAGCATGATACGGTTAAAAAGGTCGTTTTGTGCGAGATTGACGGTATGGTTGTTGAGGCTTGCAAAAAATACCTCCCAACTATCGGCTGCGAGCTCGACAATCCGAAAGTTGACGTGAAAATTGAGGACGCAATTGAGTTCATCAAGGACAAAAAGAACGAATATGACATTATTCTTATTGATTCAACCGACCCGATGGGCCCCGGTGAGGGGTTATTTACAGAAGAATTCTACACGAACGTAAAAGAAGCCCTCAAAGATGGCGGAATTATGGCCGCTCAGTCAGAATCCCCGTTCATAAATCAGGCCGAAATGAAGAAAATGTACCCGCTTTTGAGAAAAGTGTTCCCGATTGTGGATACTTTTACCGGCCCGATTCCCTCATATCCGGGCGGATACTGGTCATGGTGCTTCTGCTCTGAAAAAGTGAAGCCGCTTTCGTATATTGACGAACAAAGAGCGGAAAAAATCGCAAAACAATGCAAAATCTATAACAAAGATTACCATCTTGCCCGTTTTGCACTGCCTAATTTCGTTAAAGAGCTTGTTAAGTAACAAAAAAGGGGGATTTAGTTCCCCCTCTTTTTTGGTGTAAGCTTTTGCCTTAAATAATCTATAATTTCTCTTGCCGAAACGGACTTTTCTTCGGAATTTTTGATTGCTTCAACCTGATATCCGTTTTCTTTTACCATTGCGTCATAAATTCTTGCTTTTCTGAACAATGCAACTTGCAAATTTCCGTCAATTTTGTTGTTCTGGTACCTGCGTTTCAGGTTTTCGAGCTCCTTGACTTCATGTCCCTGCGCAAAGCGGTAAATTTTGGGGTCAATGATTAGTTTTTGCTTAAAAGCCGGTGAGCTTTGCGTTCCGGTGATATTCATTTTGCAAAATTCCCTTATTTTATTAAATTTCCATTTCAGCTAAGTTCGACGGAACAATAAAATCGGCCGTAACGCTTGCTCTGATGTCGTCTACGGAAAAGAGCGGGTTTATTTCCGCAAGAACCATTCCCTGCGGCGTAAAATCAAAAACGCAGCGTTCTGTGATGATTGTATTTACCTCTTTGTAGGCTGTGAGCGGCAAATTGCACTTTTTCACGATTTTAATCTGGCCTTTGGAAAGGTGCTCCATCGCAATGATAACTTTTTTCGCCCCGACGACCAAATCCATTGAACCGCCCATCCCCGGAACCATCTTTCCGGGAATCATCCAGCTTGCGAGGCTGCCCTCTTCGTCCACCTGCAATGCTCCGAGCACAGAGGCGTCAATATGTCCGCCCCTCATCATTGTAAAAGCCATTTGCGAGTCGTAAAAACAGGCTCCTTCGGCAATTTCAACAAGCCCGCCGCCTGCATTTGTTACTCTGGGGTCAAAAACCGGCCCTGACTGGTTTTTTCCTACTCCCAGCAGCCCGTTTTCGGATTGAAAAATAACATTTATCCCCTCCGGAACGTAATTTGCAACAGCCGTGGGGAGCCCGATGCCGAGCGTAACAATATCGCCGTCTTTAAATTCTTTTGCGGCTCTTGAAGCGACTATTCGTCTTATTTCTTCTTTTGTCAGCGTTTCTAAGGTGAGTGTCATTTGTTCTCCTTGCGGACCACAACATAATCAACAAAAAGTCCGGGTACAACTACTTCATTCGGGTCAAGAGTATCAACCATTTCATCCGCCTGAACAATTACCGTTTCTGCGGCGGTTGCCATAATGGTGTTCAAGTTGCGTGTAGTGCCATAATAAGCTACATTTCCGTGTTTATCAACTTTTGTGCCGTAAATAATCGCATAATCGGCACCAAGAGGTTTTTCAAAGATAAATTTTTGTCCGTCAACCTCCATTGTTCTTTTTCCCTCTTCAATAACGGTTCCGACGCCTGTGGGGGTGAGAAAACCGCCCAATCCGGTTCCTTTTGCTCTTATTTTTTCAATAAGCGTGCCCATCGGAACAAGTTCGACTTCCAGCTCGCCTGTGTGCATTTGTTTGCCGGTTTCGGGGTTTGTGCCGATGTGAGAGGTGATTATTTTTTTAATTTGCTTGTTTACGATGAGTTTTCCCTTGTCAGCTTCGGGGAATGAAGTGTCATTGGAAATCATCGTCAAATTTTTAATATTTTGGGCAACCATCTCGTCAATAAGTTCATCAGGTGCGCCGCAGCTTAAAAAACCGCCTATCATAATTGAGGAGCCGTCTTCTATTAAGTTGATTGCTTCTTTAGCTGATAATACTTTTTTCATATTCCCCTTTTTTATTTTTCATTTTATTACAAATATAAGATTTGTAAAAAGAAGTTTATATATCGTTTGTTAGCTTGACTATATCTGAAGTTCGGGCTGCTTTTGAGAGAATTTCTTCATTATAGTTTATTATCTGCGTATATTTTTTATCAATTTCTTCCCTATATTTTTGGGCCGGTGAATATTCAGGGATATCAAGGCTTTGAATCAGGTCGTAAATGATTGATAAATTCCTCAAATCGGTTTGGAGTTTTGTCAAATCGTTGTTTGTTGCTTCGCCGACGTAAGAAAGCGCAGAATTAAGCGCCTGATTGATGACTAATGATTTTGGAATGTCGGGATTTTCCCGTATCATCTTTTTGGCTTCCTCCAGCGTGTCAATAACCAGCTCAATATTCTTTTTGCGTGCGAGTTTTTCTGTTTTTTTGCGGATGTTCTGTTTGGCGGTTTCAATTATTTCTTCGTAATTCTTCGCATCATCAAAACCTTCGTTGAATTTTTCCATTTCGGCCTTGATAGCGTTATTTTGAAGGTTTGTAACCTTGAGAATGTTTCCGATTTTTCTAATATTCTTTTTGTGCGCTTCTACATCAAGCATTTTTTCTTCAATTTTAAGGAATTTTTCAGTGAGCCCGAGTTTTTCAACGAAGAGCTGCGCAGTTCGGTTGTCATTTTTAAGAATGAGCGCCCTGACCATATAATCCACCGCTTCATCGTCGGACATCGTTGCGCTCATGCCTGTTGCAGTATTTATGAGCATAGGAATGTCATAGTTTTTGAATTTTGAAGCTGCAAACGATGCATTTCCGAGGTTTTCAGCCTCCATAAGCTGTTCTTGTATATCAATGAGCGCCGCAATGCTGAGTGTTGTATCAAGATAGTTTTTGTTCATTTCTCTTTCGGTAATCAGGCGATTTTTGACGATAGGTGTCGGCGCTGTTTCTATTTCGCTGTCTTTTGCGCTCAATTCTGCAAATCTGTCCAGAATTTCCATCGGATAATTCACAAGATGATATTTTTTGTATTTTTCTTCAAAAATCCGGTACAACTCGTCCGCCCTGTCGCTGTTAATTTCGGCTTTTTTCGAGGTTGTGAGCTCTTTTTGAACATATTCGGCGATTTTCATTCTGAGCGCTTCCTGCGCTTCGGGTTTTATGTAATCTGTTATGAATTTTTCAACACCAAAGTTCAATTTTTCCTGCGCATTTTTCACACTTGCTTCAAAACCCTGCTTTGCGGCAAGCTCTCTGTTCAGATTATGGAGATTTTTCACAAGTGAATTGAAATTTCTGCTTTTTTCGGGATTTTTGGTGCTTGTCAGCGGTTGAAGCTCATTGAGCACGGCTGCGGCAATTTCATCTTTCGTAAGCTTTTCGGTTCTTCTTGAAATTTCGGTTATTTTTTCGGAGAAAATCTGCTGGTTTTCCGCATCAAGAAATTCATTTGCAACCTCAAGCATAGAATTGAGCATATTTACGTAGTGCATGTTTGTTGAAATTGCATTGTACCTTTGTGCGATAAGTGCATTTTTGAGCTTTTGAATTTGCAGGCCGAGCTTGTCAATAAAGGCTGTTTTTGCTTTGTCGGTCAGATTATTTGTGCTGTTTTGCGATATTTTTGATTCAATAATGCGTTTTTCAAGCAATTTGTCATAAAAAGCGCCTGCGCCTTTGATTTCTTCATTTATCCAGTCGTTCAGGGCATTTTTCACCGTTCCCCTGAATCTTTTGGGGATATCCGTGTCAACAAGTATGTTCATTTTTTCTTTAAGCGACATGGATTCGACTTTTATTGAATCCTGTATATCTTTGGTCGAGCTGAGATTTTTTATCGCAGTAATTTCTGTTCTCCAGGGCTCAAATGCCGCCTTAAACTCTTTTACGGTAGCATCCGCGGGAAGTTCCAATAGCTGCTGCGCAGAATTTACGGAACGCGCAATATTCTGGTCATCATAGTTTGCGCTAACGAATTCACCTGCGATTGTATTCAGGATTTCGCGTTGAACAGTGGTCAGTTTCTTGTTTTCGGGCAGGCTGTCGAGGAAATTTTCTGCCTTTTCGGTTTGTTCGTAGGCAAAAAGGTTAATTTTTCCGCTTTTTATGCTGTCGAGGCTCTGGTGAACAATATTTTCCACCTGCTCAAGCTTGGCTTTTAACATTGTATTGTCCAGTATGTCGATGTACGGATATGCGGGGAATGCACCGTATTTTCTGTAGGCATCGGCTTTGTTTTTATTGAACATTCTTTTGTAAGTAAGAGATTGCAGTGAAAGGTTAAACGTCCGGTACAAATCGTCATAAGTACGGCCTTTTACGTAGGTTGCGCCTGATACTTTCTTTTGCAGTTTTTTGTATTTGTAGGATGTTTCAGTTTCAGAAAGATTAATTGCGCCGAGAAGATGTTTCTGGAAAACAAGATTTGAAACCAGATTGCGGATTGGCTCGTTCATTGATGTGTATTTTTGCAAAATCTCATACCCGCTGATGTTTTTGAGCGCCATATCTTCATCTGAAGCGTCGGCGGTTTCTTTTCTGAACTCTTCTGTCGTCATATTCTGGAGTTTTTTGTAAATTTCTACAAATTCTTCATCGGTTTCGGGGTTGTATTTGCGGTCAATGTAATTTTTTATTGCAACCTGCAAATCTGTGTCCTTTTCAAGGTCATGGAGGTTGAAATACAGCCCGTTTGAAAGGTCTTTTGTAAGCTCTGTTCTGAGTTGTTCTCTTGCTTTTTGTGTTTGCGGCGAGGAGGGGAGCGTTTTGTCAAATTGTGCCAGAACCTTGTCAACCATAAAGCCGATTGTGGTTTTCAGGCTTCCGTCAAACTGCGTTATTTCACCTTTTTCGTACATTGCGGTTTTCTGAACTATATCAAATTGCTGCTTTTCCGTAACTTTTATATTATTTTGCTCAAGCACGGTGTTGAGAATTTTCAGCAAATGGTTTTTGTTCTTGTTAAGCGCGTATGCGTAGAGAATTTTCGGGTCTTTTGCGAACGCATATTCAAAATTCTCTCTTGCTGATTTCTTCTGTTCAGCTTTTAAGGGTTCAAGCTCTTTTACTGAATTGATTTTTGCGAGTTCTTTCCATTTTGAGCTGAAATCATAACTTTTTTCAAAAGCTGCTTTTTCAAAAACGACCTTTAAAATGTCATTATCGGCAAGCCTATCATAGGCTTGCTTTGAGGTGACACCTTTATTGAAAGGCGTCACCTCAAGTCTGTCGTCTATAAGTCTTATTTCTTTATAATAATGGTCAATCGCTGTTTTGCCGGCAGTTTTTGCGGCTTTAACCTGTCCGACTGTCATATTTTGGGCGAGTTTTTCAAAGTCATCAATAAAAATCGTATCCGGCATAAATATTGTGTCTTTTATTGCCGCAGCGAGGTCGTTTGCTTTGCTGTTTGGCACGCCGGGGATTATAAAATCTCTGAGCATCGGAAAATCGTACGGGGTTTCGTTTTTAAGCTTGTTAATTTGTTTGGATGCAACATGCTCGGGCCGGAATTTTCCGCTTGTGTTTGCAATATTGTTAATATAATTTCCGTTTTGCCATTTGTTGTTGGTGATATAGCCGAGTTTTCCGCCCCTGTTGTCGCTGTAATCCGTTCTGGTCAAGCCTTCCGAGTCAACCCAGATGTTTTCGTGCTCTGACGCACCCCAGGAATTGTCATGATAAATTATTTCTTTGCCGTTGTGGTTAGAAATCTCGGCTACGTACATAGCATGTCCGCCGGGCTGGTCATGGAACACGTTAGTTCCTGTGATTCCGGAGTTGGGGGTATTTTTGATTGATTTAAAGCCTTTTTCTAAATCTTCGGTTATTTGATAGGGTTTTCCAGTCAATTGCTGCAAAATTTTAGCCTGCTGCGTCGAATAAAGCCCCGACTTCGCTTCCGGCATTGCCCAGTAATTCCCTGAATCAATTCCATCCTGTCTTGCCGCTTCTTCCAGCGGGTTTTTTATTTCACGGAATATGGAAACCAACTCGCGATTTGTATCTGCGGCCATTGCATTGAGCGATTTTTTGATTTTTTTGATGGTTTCTTTCTCAGGCTCTGTATATTTATACAATGCTGGGTCGGAAATTTTGCCCTGTCTTGACGAAAATTCATCCTGAGAACGAATTTTATCAATGGCGCTGTAGCGTGAATATAGTTTTGCCAGCTCATCACCTCTCAAAATCCGCCCCTCTTTTTCCATTGCCGCTGTGATGAGGGCGTTCGGGTTTGCGGTGTTGAGGAGCCTGCCGTTTTCGTCTTCTATTGTCATAACATCCCGTATCATCGAAATGTTTCCCGAAATCTGGTTAAAAAGCTGTGCGGTTTTATAAAGTGCGTTTTTCGAGTCTTGAATTGGGGCATTTTCGGGCAAATTGTGGGCTTTGTTCAGATTTTCTATAATTTGTGATTCTGTTTCTTCATCAGCATTTTCAAGCTCTTCGGAAACTATTTCGTACGTATCGGCAAAGGTCTGAAGCTGGCTTTTGTTGCCCAGTTTGTTGAATATTTCTGTATATTCTTCCTGCGTCGGGTTATTTGACAAAATTTCTTCATATTCTGCAAGTTTTTCGAGTACTTTTGCTTTGTCGGGCTTGATTCCGAGCCCTATGGCTGTGTTTTTAAGCTCGTTATTGTCTTTTTGCTCGATTGCGGATTTTAGCGCTTTAACCTGCGCAAGCAAATCAGCTGTTCGACTGTTGAGCCCGAGAAAATGATAAAGCTGATCCATCTGTGAGGTCAAAGCCTGATTAACCGTATTTTCAAGGTCATAAAGCAGTTTTAGAACCGTTTCTTTTTCAGGTTCAATGTTAAATGTTCTGCTGAAATGGTTTATGAACCTTTCGTCCGAGGTTTTTCTTATGTATTCTGCGGTTTGGCTGATATTCTGCGCGAGGATTGTTTCCGAATCGGGGATATTGTAGTGAATCATCGAGTCTGTTCTCAAATCCCTGTCGTATAAGCCGAAAATCAAGCTTGTTCTGTATGCTGCCGCAGCTTCAAAGAGTTTTCTGTCATTTCTGATTTTTTGAGCCATTGTTGACTCGGGCTTGATTTTCTCAGAAATCGATTTTGACATTTCAATTATGTCTTTTATGCTGCTGATGTGCTTTTCCAGAGCGTCTTTATCAACTTTTTGCGGGGATTTAAGCAGCAGGAAGTCTTTAATTTTCTGTTTTTTGACAATATCTTCTTCGTTCGGCAGAAAATGATATTTTTTCGTATCATCCTTGATTTTGTCTATTTGTGAGGAGAGTTTTACCTCAAGTGAAAGAAGATTTGATTTGAGTTGGGCTGCTTGTTGCAGGGTAAGTGACGGAATTGCGGATTTTAGTTCCTGCAAAAGGCTTTTGTCCAGCTCCTGCACCATTTTTAAGTCCGATTCGCGTCTTTGGAGGCGCTCTTTTTCACTCAGTTCACGCTCCAGTTTGGCTGTTTTTGCGGAATCGATTTTGTCCTTTGCTGTAATTAAAGCCTGATAATAGCTCTGTTTTGATTGCAAATTTTCATCTGCAAACGGTGCTAAATAGTGAGCATCCTGAAAAGTTCCCATATTCTCGGGGTCAAATCCTGAATAAATTCGGCCGGGTTTGTTGTTTACGCCGGTCATATCAGCAATATTCATCCACAGAATCGTTGATGCGTCAACTATTCTGTACCCTTTGTTCATTGCGTCGATAAAATTGATGTCGGTTTTTGCGACAGGCACTTTTTTGCCCGAACCTATGTCCGCAATGTCGTAAACCATCATTGTGTTGTTGTCATCAAGCTCTGAAAGTACGGTATCCACGTAATCTTTTTTGTATTCGTAGGACATTAGCTTTCTTGCAATGGAAATTGCAGCGCACATTCCGTGGCTTTTCTGGTTAATGGCTTTTGTGTTGGGTATTTTTGAGCCGGTATTTACAACAATATCGTTGAGCAGCTCGGCAAGAACAACGGTTCTTTTGTCCTCTAGCTGCGGATTTATCCGGTAATCGGGGCTTAGCAGATATTCAAAGCGATTTAGTATGTATCTTTTTTGTTTAAGCGGGATTTCTGATGAAGCTATAAAATGTTCAAGGTTTTTTTCGATATTTTTTATATTTGTGTTCTTTTCCCCGTCTAATTCGGCTTTGTTTATGTGTTTGAGCAAAAAGCTTTTAGATTCCAGTATTGCCTTTTCATCTTCTGTGAGCGGTTTTTGCGTATCGAAAACGCGGTTGATTTCATTTGCGAATTTTTCTTTTAATATCGGGTCAGAAACAGCCAGTGAGCTTTGCGCGGCCTTTTTGAGCTGCAATTTCCAGTCATGTCTTGGTTTTGCGCTGTTTGATATATTTGTGCCGTATTGGAGATTTTCTGCGGTATTCAGCAGAAATTTTATGTTGTTTTCGCCTTTTTCTTTGCCGAGATTTTCAATTGCCTTTTCTATTCTTTGCTGATTGTTCTCGGTGAGCGCATAATCATTGTTTTTTGCGAGCTGGGAGGTTGTGTTTCTGTCTTCACGCCTGCCAGAAAACGCGAAAGAGTGTAATTTAACCGGTAAAATTCTCATATTAATGTCTGTTTTCCATATAGTCTAATCTAGTGTCGCCTTAGTCGATTCGCCTGCGCGAACCGCCCAAGGCTCACC